>ENA-ORTV01001994-ORTV01001994.1-human-gut-metagenome-genome-assembly--contig:-NODE-1994-length-20432-cov-2.858468_pt1 | contig 20432 bp, 16 predicted proteins | sample MGYA00241915_ERZ509194 | MGnify/ENA primary metagenome ERZ509194 (study PRJEB26280, sample SAMEA2338810) | human gut metagenome | biome: human gut; feature: human-associated habitat; material: faeces... | reverse complement strand
ACCTTTCTGGAGAAAGGTTCCCTCTCCCCTCCCCCAAGCCCCCTCCTCTCTCCCTCCAAAGACTTTCGGCTGGTGGGGAGGCCGCGCGGAAGGAGTTCCTGCCGTATGGAAGGAAAGGGATAAGAAGAAGGTTCAAAGCGTTTTGATCGGCTGGATTTTATGCGTATTATCGTTTCATTCTGCTGATAGGAACACGTTCTGCCGGAGTCGTCCACTCCGTCGCGGACATGACCTTACCCGCCAGTATGACGCAGTACATTGGCGACCGCATCCTTATCGTCCCTGTCGGGGACGGTGAGGAACGCCCGTTCGGAAGCTACCGGGCAACCTTCTTCGACATCGGTTCCACCAAGGCGAAGCAGTTTGGCTTCATGTTGGGCCTTCACAGCGGCAAAAAGCTCTCCGGCCTCGGCGACGAACCCTGTACGCCCCGAGGCCGGAAATACGCGGCTGGCAGCGGCTGGCTCCTCAGTGAAGCTTTCTGCCTCTATGCGGACCGCGACCGCTTCAAGCCCTACGAAAAGCACCACAGCACGGTCCGTGAAGCCTGCGAAACGGCAACGGAGCTCGGCGTGGAGAACCTCGTGCTCTGGCATACCGAAGACACCCGCCTCCCCGAGCGCAAAACGCTGTACACGGCCGAAGGCCGCCAATACTTCTCCGGCAACCTCTTCGTCCCGGACGATCTGGAATCCATCGCCCTCTAACGCGCTTCAACTTTGCAATGGTGCTACTCCAACAGCAATCTATCCTCAAAAACCTGCGAACAGGGATTCGATAAAGTCAAAAGTCTTTGGAAAGGGAGAGGTGGGGTTTTGGGAGGGGAGGGAAAACTTTTCTGAAGAAAAGTTTTCCCTCCCCTCCCCAATTCTCTCCACTCTTTCAAACCTTATCATGAGCTGCCCTCCCCTTGACGATTCAACAGGCAAACTTATTTTTGGGGCTGGATCGCCGGGCGCATCCCGGCCAAGATTTTGCAGGAGGATTCCCATGTCTGAACAGACCACCAATCATGAATTCCGTGCCGAAACCCGTAAGGTTCTGAATATCCTCACCCACTCCCTGTATTCCAACCGGGAGATTTTTTTGCGTGAGCTCATTTCCAACGCCTCGGACGCGCTGGACAAGCTGCGCTTCCTCCAGAGCCAGACGCAGCACGAGGCCATCCGGGATGCCGACTTGCCGCTCGAAATCCGGATCTCTTCGGACAAAGTGCAGAATTGCCTGACCATCACCGATACAGGCATCGGCATGACCCGCGACGAGATGATCGAAAACCTCGGGACCATCGCCCACTCCGGTTCGGAAGCCTTCCTCAAGGAACACACCCAGACCGCCGAAGACGGCACGACCAGCGACGCTTCCAACATCATCGGACGCTTCGGCATCGGCTTCTATTCCGTGTTCATGGTCGCGGACAAGGTTGAAGTGACCTCGCTCTCCGCCACCGGCGACGGCCCCGCCTACCGCTGGATTTCCGACGGGACCGGCACGTTTACCGTGGAGGAAGCCCCGGATCAGGCCGACATCAAGCGCGGCACCACCATCCGGGCCTTCATCAAGGAAGGCGACAAAGAGTTTCTGGAAAAATACCGCATCGAAGGGATCATCCGCACGCATTCGAGCTTCATCCCCTTCCCCATCCTCGTGGACGGCGAACGCGTGAACACGACGCCCGCCCTGTGGCGCGAGCCCAAGTTCTCCATCAAGAAGGAACAGTACGACGAATTTTACAAGTTCCTGACCTACGACCAGAAAGATCCGCTCGACGTGCTGCACCTGTCCGTGGACGCTCCGGTGCAGTTCAACGCCCTGCTGTTCATTCCCGACATCACCAAGGACTACTTCGGCGCGTACCGCGAGCACTGGGGGCTGGATCTCTACGCCCGCCGCGTGCTCATCCAGCGTGAAAACAAGGAGCTCATCCCCGACTACCTCGCCTTCCTCAAGGGCGTGGTGGACACCGAGGACCTGCCCCTGAACATTTCCCGCGAAACGCTCCAGGAAAACATCGTCCTGCGCAAGATCTCGCAGACCATCAGCAGGCAGATCCTGTCCCACCTCGAAAAGATGGCGAAGGACGACGCGGAAAAGTACAACAGCTTCTGGAAGCTGCACGGCAAGGTCTTCAAGCTCGGCTACAGCGATTTCGTCAACCGTGACCGCATCACCCCGCTGCTGCGCTTCAACTCCTCCGCGATGGAAGACGCCGACGGCCTGACCTCGCTGGACGACTACATTTCCCGCGCCCGCGAAAGCCAGAAGGAAATCTGGTACGTCGCCGCGCCGAGCCGCGAAGCCGCCAAGGTCAACCCGCACAGCGAAGTGTTCCGCCGCAAGGGCCTCGAAGTGCTCTACCTCTATGAGCCCGTCGACGAGTTCGCGCTGGAGACGCTGGCGAAATACAAGGACTACACCTTCAAGGCCGTGGAACACGCCGACAGCGCCGTGCTCGACGCCTTCGCGGACACCGACGAACAGCCCAAGGCCGCGCCGCTGTCCAACGAGGACATGAACGAGTTCGACAAGCTCCTTGAGACCATCCGCAAGGTGCTCGGCGACCAGATCAAGGACGCCCGCGTGTCCCACCGGCTCGCGGACAGTCCGGCCTGCCTCGTTTCCCCGGACGACGGCGTGACCTCTTCGATGGAACGCCTGATGCGCGTCATGCAGAAGGACGACTCCATCCCGCAGAAGATTTTCGAAATCAACCGCGATCATCCGCTGCTCCGCACGATGCTGAAGCTTTCCAAGGCCGATCCAGACGATCCGCAGCTTGCCGAAATGATCCAGAGCCTTTTCGACTCCACCCTGCTGCTCGACGGCTACATCAAGGATCCGCACGCCCTCGCCAGCCGCGCCACCAAGCTCCTTGAGCAGGCCAGCGCGTGGTATGCCGATGTGAAGAAGCTGTAGGCGGTGGATTCTCTTTGGGGGGAGGGGAGGAACCTTTCTGGAGACCCCCCATAAAGGGGGCAAGCGGCTTCTCCCTCCCTTCCCCAAACCCCATCCCTCCCTCTTCCAAGACTTTTTTATGCGGCGGCAGGTTCCGGCGCTGTCCGGCACAAAGGGCCGCACTGAAGCTGTCCCCCAATGAGCCTCGTCCCCAAGGGACGGGGCTTTTTCATGTTGAGATTCTTTCCTGAAAAGACTTGAAGAAAGTCGCCTTTGCTGAGAAAATGGAGGGGATGCGCTTCCCTCCGAACCGCACCTTCACTCCCGGCAATGCCCCGATCCCGATGAGCCGTAGACTTCCGGAACAGGGATTCAATAAACACGAACGTCTTGGGAGAGGGAGGGATGGGGGTTGGGGAAGGCAGGGAGAAGCCGCTTGCCCCCTTTATGGGGGTTCTTCAGAAAGGTTCTCCCTCCCTTCCCCAAGTCCTCGCCCTTCCATCCCCGATCAAGGATCCCCCTCATGAACAAACTGCTGGTGCTCGGAATAGGAAACATGCTGCTCACGGATGACGGGGTGGGCGTGTTCGCCTCACAGGAACTGATGAAGGAAGACTGGCCGGAACAGGTGACCATACGCGAGGGGGGGACGTTCACGCAGGACATCTTCTACAGCTTCAAGGGCTACTCCCATCTGTTGGTACTCGACGTGGTGCACTGCGGCGGCAAGCCGGGGACCCTCTACCGGCTCACCGAGGACGCGCTGATCAAGGACGACAAACAACGCCTCTCCATCCACGACATCGACCTCATCGACTCTTTGCGCATGGCCGAAAAGCTGTTCGGAACCAAATCCGAACTCCTCGTGCTCGGCGTGGAGCCCAAAGACTATGTAACGTGGAATATCGGCCTCTCGGATGATGTGCAGGCCGTGTTCCCCGAATTCCTCGCGCTGGCGAGGAAGGAAATCGGGGAATGGCTGAAACGGTACGGCAACGGGGAGACACGGGCATGATCCCTCTCGGGGCCATCATCAACGCTTTGGGCATCACCATCGGCAGCCTTGTGGGGCTTGCCTTCGGAGCCCGCCTGCCGGAACGTGTCCGTGCCATCGTCTTTCAGGGGCTCGGCCTCTGCGTGCTGGTCATCGGGTTCAAAATGGCCCTGCTCACGCAAAATCCCCTCATCGTCATTTTCAGTATCGTCATCGGCTCGGTCGCCGGCGAAATGATCGGCCTCGAAGCCCGGCTCATCCGCGTGGGGGACTGGCTGAAAGGGCGGCTCAAGTCATCCAACCCGCTGTTTACCGAAGGCATGGTCAACGCTTCGGTCCTGTTCTGCATCGGCGCGATGGCCATCATCGGCTCATTCGACGAGGGGCTCAGGGGCGATCGGGCCGTGGTCCTTTCCAAGACCATCATCGACAGCTTCGCGGCGCTGGCGATGGCCTCGGCCTACGGGCTCGGGGTCTTGTTCTCGGCCATACCCGTGCTTATCTATCAGGGAGCGCTCACACTGCTCGCGGGCAGCCTCCAAAGCTGGCTTGACCCCGCAACCATGACGGAACTCACAGCCGTCGGCGGCACGCTTATCATCGGCATCGGCCTCAACATGCTCGAAATCACCCGCATTTCCCTGTCGAACATGCTCCCGGCGCTGCTTGCCGTCGTGGGCCTGTGCGCACTGACGGCCTCCTTTGCCGGAACAATCTGACCGGCAGGGCATGGAAGAGCGCCGGGAAGACTTCGCCCCACATGCGAAAACGACGCTGAAAGACAACAATCATATGGGATAAGACAGTTCAACGGCCACGCCTCCGGCAGGCTCGGCGGAAGTGGCGATTCACCCGCAAGACACCCCAGTCTGGACAGACTTTCCAAGGAACCTCATGAGTCATTCCTCCATCCATATCGAGGGCGCGCGCCAGCACAACCTCAAGAACCTCTCGCTCGACATCCCCCGCGACGAACTTGTGGTCGTCTGCGGCCCTTCGGGATCGGGCAAATCCACACTCGCGTTCGACATCGTCTATGCGGAAGGCCAGCGCCGGTATGTGGAATCCCTTTCCGCCTACGCCCGCCAGTTCCTCCCGCAGATGGACAAGCCGGACGTCGACAAGATCGAAGGACTTTCCCCCGCCATCTCGCTGGAACAGCAGACCACGGGCCGCAACCCGCGCTCCACGGTCGGCACCGTCACTGAAGTCTACGACTTCCTGCGCGTCTTCTTCGCCCGCCTCGGCAAGATGTATTGCCCACAATGCGGACGCCCCATCGAGGCGCGCGCCGCCGATGAAATCATCGCCGACATCCTCGCCCTGCCCGAAGGTACGAAAGTCATCATCATGGCCCCGCTGGTGGAACTCCAAAAGGGAACGCACCTCGACCGCTTCAAGAAACTGAAGGCCGAGGGCTTCGTGCGCGTGCGCGTGGACGGCCAGCTGTACGGCATGGAAGACATCCCCGCGCTGGACAAGAACAAAAAGCATACCATCGATCTCGTGATCGACCGTCTGGTCATCAAGGACGGCATCCGGGGGCGTCTGGCCGACTCGGTGGAGCTGGCCCTGCGCTACGGCGAGGGCCGGATCATCGTGAACGAGCCCGACAAGGGAGCCGACGGCGACACGCTGCACGCCACGGAATCCGTCTGCCCGGTCTGCAAAATCAGCCTGCCCGCACCCAGCCCGCAGCTCTTTTCCTTCAACAGCCCGCAGGGGGCCTGCCCGCGCTGCGCCGGGCTCGGCACCGTGGAATACTTCGAGCCCATGCTCATCGCGCCCAACCGCGGCCTGTCCCTGAACACCAAGGCCATCCTGCCGTGGGCCAACCCCAAGACCTTCGCCCGCTATGAAGAGGCGTTGACCGCCCTCGGCAAGCGCTTCGGCTTCACCCTGTCCACGCCGCTGTCCGCGTATTCTCCCGAGGCCCTGCAAGCCCTGTTCTACGGTGAGGACGATCCATCACAGAAGTCCAAGAGCGGCCTGCGCAGGAACCGCCTCGGCGGCTCCGTGGCCCTTGAGTCGCCGGAGTACGACGACAACGCACCCGCTCCGGTCAAAGCCTACGATGGCCCGTACAAGCTGGCCACGGACAACTGGCCGGGCGTCATCCCCCTGCTTGAACGAGGTATGCAGTACGGCGACATGTGGCGTGATCTGCTGTCCCGTTACCTCCAGAGCATGGATTGCCCCACATGCCACGGCGCGCGCCTGCGGCCCGAATCGCTGGCCGTGCGCGTGGACGATCTCAACATCCACCAGTTCTGCTCCCTGCCCGTGGAACGCGCTCTCCGCTGGCTGAACGGGCGGGAGTTCGACGGGCGCCACGCCCTCGTCGCCGAGCCGCTCCTCAAAGAACTGAATCACCGGCTGTCGTTCATGACCAATGTGGTCCTCGACTCCATCTCGCTGGGCCGCACCATGACCACGCTCTCGGGCGGGGAATCGCAGCGCATCCGCCTCGCCTCACAGCTCGGTTCCGGGCTGGTGGGCGTAACCTACGTGCTCGACGAGCCGTCCATCGGCCTGCATCCCCGGGACAACGAACGCCTCATTGCCACGCTCCGCAGCCTTCAGGGGCGCGGCAACACGGTGCTGGTGGTCGAGCACGACGAAGCCACCATCCGCGAGGCAGACCACATCATCGAGCTTGGGCCCGGTTCCGGCGCGCACGGCGGCGACATGGTGTACCACGGCTCTTTCGAGAACCTGATCAAGCACTCGGAGACGCTGACCGCCAAGTACATGCGGGGGGATCTGTCCGTACCCATCCCCGACGAACGCCGCGAACCCAAGGGCTGGCTCACCCTGCGCGGGGTCACGACCAACAACCTCAAGGATATCGACTGTCCCATTCCGCTCGGCACGCTGACCTGCGTGACCGGGGTTTCCGGCTCGGGCAAAAGCTCACTCGTGGTGGACACGCTGTACAAGCACCTCGCGCTGGCGCAGGGCATCCGCGTGGATCAGCCAGGCAGCATCCGGGGCATCGACGGCGTGGAGGCCATCGAGCGCATCGTAGCCATCGATCAGACGCCCATCGGACGCACGCCGCGGTCCAACCCGGCTACCTACACCAAGATCTTCGACGAGATCCGCAACATCTTCGCCATGACCCCGGACGCCCGCAAGCGCGGCTACCAGCCGGGGCGGTTCAGCTTCAACGTCAAGGGCGGACGCTGCGAGGCGTGCAGCGGCGACGGTCAGATCCGCGTGGAAATGCACTTCCTGCCCGACGTGTACGTCACCTGCGACGTGTGCGGGGGCAAGCGCTACAATCACGAAACCCTCGAAGTCCGCTATCGGGGGCTGAACATCTCGGAAGTGCTGGACATGCCCGTACGTGAGGCCCGCCAGTTCTTCTCCAATTATCCTGTACTCGAACGCCGCCTTGCCGTACTGGAAGATGTGGGGCTCGACTACATCCGTCTGGGACAGCCCGCCACCACCCTCTCCGGCGGCGAGGCCCAGCGCATCAAGATATCGCGCGAGCTCGGCAAGCGTTCTTTGCCCGGCACCATGTATATCCTCGACGAGCCGACCACCGGACTGCACATGCACGAGGTCGGCAAGCTCGTCACCGTGCTGCACCATCTGGTGGAGCTCGGCGCGACGGTCGTGGTCATCGAGCACAACACGGACGTCATCCTCGCCTCGGACTACGTCATTGACCTCGGCCCCGGCGGAGGGGAAAACGGCGGGCGCATCGTCGCCGCCGGAACGCCTGAAGCCATCATGGCCGATCCGAATTCCGTTACCGGCAAGTTCCTCACCGAAGAACGGCGGACACGGCGCAAGCTCGGAGACGGCTAACGCCGATCCCCTTTGAACTGCATGGAAGTATTGGGGAAGGGAAGCCTTTCCAAGGGAAAGCGGCTCCCTTCCCCAAGCCTGCCGACGCGGGTCCCATCCCTCGCTTCCCAAAGGCATCTGTGTTTATCGGCTTGTCCGCAGCGTCCCCACCAGAACGCAGATTGCCTTCGAGGGGTACAAGGCCCTTGCTCTAAAGCGGCAAAAATCGGCATCAGCTCGCCCCAGCTACAGGGAGGGATATTGTTTTGGGGCCGCCCCCCCTTCCTTTTCTTCCTTCCTCCCCGGTTCGTTTTTTGATCGGAGCGAAGCCCTCCGGCGGAAACCGGAACAATGGGCGCAACAACGTCCGCTCAGGACACAAAAGGCGGGAAGCCGCCGGGAAACGGTGTTCTTTCCGAAACGCTTCCAAAGGACTGCCTATGGTTTCTCTTGAACTCAACCAAGATCATTGCATCCGGTGCGGGCGCTGCATCAGCGTATGCCCGCAGCGCATCCTCGGACGCCACACCAACGGGTCTGTGGATGTCCTGCACGGGGCTCTGGCCCGCTGCATCCGGTGCGGCCACTGCGTCGCCGTCTGTCCCAAGGCGGCCCTGACCTTGGAACATATCGCGCCCTCTTCCCTGCCGCTTGTCGAGGATGCCCCGCTTTCCGACTTGCAACGCGACATGCTGTTCAAGGCCCGGCGATCCACCCGCGCGTATAAAGACGAACCCGTTGATCGCAACGTGCTCCTCAAGGCGCTGGAAGAGGCCCGCTACGCGCCGACGGCGTCCAACTGTGAGGAAGTGGCGTGGCTGCTGGTGGAAGGCCGCGACAGGCTGCACGATCTGGCCTCCCGCGTGGCGGACTGGATGTCGACGCTTACCGGAAAATACAGCCATGTGGCATCGGCTTTCCGCGCCGGGCAGGATCCGATCCTGCGGGGGGCCCCCTCCCTCATCCTCGCGCACGGCGACGCCAACATGCCGTGGAACGCTCTCGACTGTGCCGCCGCCGTCAGCTATCTGGAGCTCGCCCTGCACAGCTACGGCATCGGGACTTGCTGGAGCGGTTTCGTCATCGCCGCAGCCGGCAACGGCGTAGACCTCGGCATCCCTCTTCCCGAAGGCCGCAAAATCTGCGGAGGGCTCATGATCGGGTACCCTGCCGTCCAGTATGCCCGTGTTCCCCCGCGCAAGCCCGTGCGTTTGACGGTCATAGAGTAAACCGCTGGTACGTACCCAATCCCTGAAGAAACAAAAGAAAAGCCCTGAATGCTTGTTCAGGGCTTTTCTTTTGTTTTTTCAACGCCTGAAGGTGATCCTCCTATATGGAGCATTGAAACGAAGAAACCGGGGGAGGAATTGCGCAGTGCGCCTTTCCTCCCCCGGTCAATGGCTTATCTCAAATCCGAGGACTAGGCTTCGAAGTTGGCTTCGAGCAGAGCAAGGATCTGGTCGCGGCTAGCGGCGCGGGGGTTGTTGTTCAGGAGGCGCTTGGCGGCGAAGGCGCGGTCCGCACAGGCGGGCAGGTCTTCGCGCTTCACGCCGTAGTTGGAGAGGCCGGTGGCGATGTCGAGGTCGTTCAGCAGATCGCGGAAGGCGTCTTCCACGTCGGCGGCGCGGTCCATCACGCTCATGCAGCCGGAACGGTCATCGCCACGCAGGATGTCGGCCACGATGGCGTACTTCTCGGGATTGGCGATGTAGTTGAAGCCCACGCTGAAGGGAGCGCAGAAGGACATGGCCAGGCCGTGAGGAATGTGGCATTCCACGGGCAGGGTCGTGCCGATGGCATGGATGATGCCGTTCTGGGTGTTGCCGAAGCCCATGCCGGCGAGAGCGGAGGCGTACATCATGGCGTCGCGGGCGGCGGCGTTCTTGCCGTTGGCATAGGCCTGGCGGATGTTGGCGCCGACCAGCTTCATGGCCTGAAGGTTCAGGGCGTCGGTGATCGGGGTCGCAGCGATGCCGCAGAAGGATTCCATGGCATGAACGAAAGCGTCAACGCCGGTCATGGCGGTCACGCGGGGAGGCAGACCGAAGGTCAGCTCAGCGTCGAGGATGACGGTGTCGGCATACATGTATTCGGAAACAACGCCCTTCTTGCCGCCGTTCTTGGTGTCGGCGAGCACGGAAATGTTGGTCATTTCAGAGCCGGTGCCGGACGTGGTGGGGATCAGGATGCAGGGCAGGGAAGGATTCGGAACCAGGTTGATGCCGAAGTACTTGTCGATGGGGCCTTCGTTGGAAAGCAGCACGGAAGCGGCCTTCGTGGTGTCGAGGGCGGAACCGCCGCCGAAACCGATGATCACGTCAGCGCCGAAAGCCTTGGCTTCGTCGGTGCAGTGCTGGATGGAATCCATGCTGGGTTCCAGCTGGGCTTCAGCGTACAGCTTCCATTCGATGCCGCCGGCGGTCAGGGCTTCTTCGAGGGGCTTCTGGACGCCGATCTTGGCCAGACCGGGGTCGGTCACGATGAACGCTTTGGAACCTTTGAGGTTCTTCACTTCGTTAGCGGCTTCTTTAATAGCGCCGAGGCCATGCACGATCTTCTTGACGGTGTAATGCACAAAAGCCATTGTCGTATCCTCGCGTTGTTGAAGTCTTCATATGCCGAAGCAGGACAAAGCGCTGCCTTGCCCTGCCGACGATTTTCGGAATCAAAGTCCCGATGCCTCCGGATGAAGGCATCGGGCTTTTCAATTCTTACAGACCGAACTTCTGTTCGACGGTGGTGAACGCCTTGTCGATACCGGCGACGATTTCGTCGATGTCGGCTTCAGTGGCGATCAGGGCCGGGCAGAGGGTCAGGGTGTTGTTGAATTCGCGGAAGGAGCGAGAGGTCTTGCCGATGAGCACGCCAGCCTGCTTGGCGGCGCCGACCATCGCGTTGGCGACGGCTTCAGCAATGGGTTCCTTCGTGGCGCGATCCTTCACGATTTCGATACCGGCGAACAGGCCCTTGCCGCGAACGTCGCCGATGATGGGATGCTTCGCCATCAGGCCCTTGAGGCCTTCGAGGAGGCGGTCGCCCATCTTCGTGCAGTTTTCGAGCAGGTTTTCACGTTCGATGATTTCGATGTTGGCCAGAGCCGCAGCGGGACCGGAGGTGCAGCCGCCGAAGGTGGAGATGTCGCGGAAGTAGGCGTCGGTATCGGCCGGGTCGTTGACGAAGTCCTGGAAGACCTTTTCGGTCGTCACGGTGCAGGAGATGGGAGCGTAGCCGGAAGCGACGCCCTTAGCCATCGTGACGATGTCGGGCTGGACGTTGAAGTGCTGGTAGCCGAACCACTTGCCGGTACGGCCAAGGCCGCAAACGACTTCGTCGATGATCAGGAGCAGTTCGTACTTGTCGCAGATCTCGCGGATGGTTTCATAGTAGCCAGCCGGGGGAACGAGGATGCCGCCGCCAGCGGTCATCGGTTCCACGATCACGGCGCCGAGTTCGTCCGGACCCACGGTCAGGATGACTTCTTCAAGCTGCTTGGCCATCTTCACACCGAGGTCGGCGCAATCGCCGAACTTGGAGCGGTAGACGTCGCAGTCGGGGAATTCATAGAAACCGGGAGCGAAGGGACCGTACTGAACTTTACGTTCGAACTGGCCGCAAGCGCTCAGGGTGCCGATGGTGGTGCCGTGGTAGTCACGAGCGCGATACAGGATGCCGGTCTTCTTGCCGCCGTGCTTCAGCTGGCCGATCTGACGGACGATCTTGAAAGCCTTTTCGTTGGCTTCGGAACCGGAGTTGGAGAGATACACGCGGCTCATGCCGGGCATCTTGGAGATCAGCTTTTCAGAGAACTTGATGGTGGGGACGTTGCCGATGCCGTTGGCGAAGTAGCACATTTCCATCATCTGCTTGGCGACGGCGTCGACGATTTCCTTGCGGCCGTAGCCGACGTTGACGGTCCACACGCCACCGGAAACGGCGTCAAGATAGGTCTTGCCGTCGATGTCGGTGATGCGCATCCCTTCGCCCTTCACATAAATGGCGGGCTCGAAATTCTTGTGCTGGGTCAGGTGGTGCCAAACGTACTTTTTGTCCAGAGCGACCAATTCAGCTTTATCGTAAGTCATGGTGCATTCCTCATGAAATAATGATGTTATTGTCACAGGAAGGTTAAAGGCGAAAACCAATTGGCGCACATGGGCCGCTTCCTACCCTTACCCTTGACTTTGACCGGAAAACTGGCCAGTCTCATGCGGACATGAGACTGGTCCAGTCATGAATCACGTCTTACTTCAGGATGTCGCAGGTGCAGTGCAGTTCGTAACCGAGAGCATCGGAAACGCCCTTGAAGTACACTTTGCCGTCGTAGGTGTTGATGCCGCGGGCCAGAGCCTTGTCGTCCTGGCAAGCCTTCTTCCAGCCCTTGTTGGCCAGGTCGACCATGTAAGGCATGGTGGCGTTGGTCAGGGTGAAGGTAGAGGTACGGGCCACGGCGCCGGGCATGTTGCCCACGGAGTAGCAGACCACTTCGCCGCCGTTGACGGGATACTTGAAGGTCGGCTTGTCGTGATAGGTAGCGCCGTGCTTGGCGGTGGGTTCGATGCAGCCGCCCTGGTCGATGGCGACGTCAACGATGGCGGAACCGGGCTTCATGGTCTTCACCATGGCTTCGGTGACCAGTTTCGGGGTCAGAGCGCCGGGGATGAGGACGGAACCCACGAGGAGGTCGGCGTCCTTGGTGGCGGCGGCGATGTTGAAGGCGTTGGAGGCCAGGGTCTGGATACGGCCGCCGAAGAGGTCGTCGATCTGGCGCAGGCGGAAGAGGTTGCTGTCAAGGATGGTCACGCGAGCGCCCATGCCCATGGCAACCTTGGCGGCGGAGAGACCCACGGTACCGGCGCCGAGGATAACGACGTGAGCGGCCTGCACGCCAGCGGTGCCGCCCATCAGGAGGCCCATGCCGCCTTCGATCTTGGTCAGCATCTGAGCGCCCACCTGGGTGGCCATGCGGCCGGCGACTTCAGACATGGGAGCGAGCAGGGGCAGGAAGCCGTTGTCGAACTGCACGGTTTCGTAAGCGATGCCGATGACCTTCTTTTCGAGAAGAGCCTTGGTCAGGGCCGGTTCCGGAGCGAGGTGCAGGTAGGTGTAGAGGATCAGGCCTTCATGGAAGAGGTCGTATTCAGGAGCCAGGGGTTCCTTCACTTTCACGACCATGTCGCAGTCCCAGCATTCCTTGGCGGTAGCAACCATCTGAGCGCCGGCGGCGACATACTCTTCGTCGGTGATCATGCTGCCGAGGCCAGCGCCCTTCTGCACGAGGACGGTGTGACCGGCTTCTTTAAGAGCATGAACGCCAGCGGGAGTGATGCCGACACGGAATTCCTGAACTTTGATTTCGGTGGGGATACCTACACGCATTTGAGTGCCTCCGAGAGCAGTATGTTGAAGTACGTTTTGAAATTCAGGGTGGGGTTGTACTCCATGCCTTCTTTATAGCAACTAGCGTTCCATTTTTCCCAAAGTTCATAACATGAGATTTTTGTTATAGTTTTTTAGAATGTCCTTTTCAGGTCTTTTCGGGTTCAATGCAGTCTCGAATCATTTGCCGCCGAATCACAGGAATGTCCGAGTCAATTTTGCATTACGATGCATAGTTGCATTAGAGAGGTCCTTTCATGACGTCATACCCCGCCTTTTGCGATCACATTCTTCATCAAAATGAGCTCGTCGCCGCCGGAATATGCAACGGGGATACATGGAATTTAATTTTTATAAACAACATGTTAGGAGAAATACTCAAACTTTCTCCCGGACGGATGGACGACGAACCTTTCTTGCCCCGCCTGACACGATGCGGATTTGATGAAGTGGAAGAAAGCCTGAGCGAACCCCACGGAGGCGAGCTGATCGCCCACCACAAAGAGGGTTCCATGTACATTATCCGCTGGAAAAGCGTTTCCATTGACGATTCCGCGGGCGGGGAACAAGTTCGTCTTATCACAATGTCGAAAATCCCGGTCGATCAGATCAACCGGGTGGCCGAACTGCCCTGGCAGGAGCTGACGGTCCTGCTCGACTCCATCCACGACGGGATCTGGGTCATCGACTCCGACGGCATAACCCTGCGCGTCAACAAGGCGATGGAACGCATCGCCGGGCTGCGCGCCGAGGAAGTCATCGGCAAGCACGTGACGGAACCCATGCACAAGGGGCGCTTCGAAACCTGCGTCACCCTGCGCGCGCTTATCGAAAAACGCTCGGTCACCATGTTCGACGACTATTCCAACGGCAAGCGCTGCCTGAACACCAGCACGCCCATTTTTGACGAAAAGGGCAATGTATGGCGGGTCATCGCCTCCATCCGCGACATGACCGAACTGGAGACGCTCCAGCGCAAGCTCACCGATCTGGAGATGGAAACCCTCGCCTACAAAGCGCGCCTTGAGAACCTCGAAACCGAAATGGACGCCGGGTTCGTCGGACACAGCGCCCCCATGCGCCGCCTGCGCAAGGAAGCCTCCAAGGCCGCCCGCACCGAAGCCATCACCCTCATCCTCGGCGAAACCGGAACCGGCAAGACGCTGACGGCCAAGGCCATCCACGACATGGGCCAGCGCAGCGCCGAACCGTTCATCGCGGTAAACTGCGGGGCCATCCCCATGTCGCTTATGGAATCCGAATTGTTCGGCTACGAAAAAGGCGCCTTCACCGGCGCGGCCAAGAGCGGCAAGCCCGGCATGTTTGAGCTGGCCCACAAGGGGACCCTCCTCCTCGACGAAATCGGCGAGCTCCCCCTCCCCATGCAGGCCAAGCTGCTGCAAGTGCTCGACGGGCACCCCTTCCACAGGGTTGGGGGGACCAAGCCCATCACCGTGGACGTGCGGGTCATCGCCGCCACCAACAAGCCGCTGGCCGACATGGCTGCTTCCGGGCAGTTCCGCGAAGACCTCTTCTACCGCCTCCGGGTGCTGACCGTGGAAATCCCTCCCCTGCGGGAACGGCCGGACGACATTCCGGTCCTCGCCATGCATTTTTTGCAGGAGATCATCAAAAAAAGCGGACTGCAAAAAAATTTCGATCCGCAAGTGCTGAACTGCTTCCTGACCTACCGCTGGCCGGGCAACGTCCGCGAGCTGCGCGCCCTTGTGCAGTCGCTGGCGACCATGAGCGAAGAAGAGACCATCACCATGCAGGATCTTCCTCAATATATGCAGGCCCAGTCGCCTCTCCCGCAGGGCAGCGTCTCCTTCCGCCAGCCCATGCGCGAGGCCGTAGCCGAACTGGAGCGCAACATGATCATGACCGCGCTCACTGAAACCGGCAGCACCTACAAGGCCGCCCGGCGGCTCAAAGTCAGCCAGTCCACCATCGTCAGGAAAGCGCAACGGTACAAGATCGGCCTCGTGGAAATCGCCCACAAATAATTTTTTTCAAGTGTATCCACAAGCGGATAGGAGGAAAATCAGGCTGCCGGGCTTACCGAAGAGGCCAGGTTGACACCTTCGAGCCTCGTGCGCTAAAGCCCAAAATAAGGTGTGGGGTTGCACGCAGTCACGGGACTCTAGATGGAAAGAGAGAGGATTCTATGCTCAAAAGCCTGCTTGCCGCCGTGGTGACGCTTGCCCTTCTCACCTGCCCCTTCCCTGCCCACGCTTATGAGAAAACCATCCTGAAAGTGGGCATGGGCGATCCCATCGATTCCGAGATGGGGGCCATCGGCACCCGGTTCAAGGAAGTCGTGGAAGCCCGGTCCGAAGGCAAGGTGGAAGTCCAGCTCTTCCCCTCCGGCCAGCTCGGCGACGAAACGGAAATGATCCAAAACGTGCGCGCCGGGAATCTCGACATCGCCGTTGTGGGCATCGCCAATACGGTCCCGTTCGTGAAGAAACTCGGCATCCTCACCATGCCCTACCTTTTTGACGACATGTACGACATCGTCCGGGCCACCACCGGCCCCGCCCACGACCTGCTCAACGGGTACGCCATTCGGGAAGGTGGCTTCCGCATCCTCGGCTGGACCTATACCGACTACCGCTACATTTCCAATTCCCGCAAGCCCATCAAAAACCTGAACGACATCAAGGGGCTCAAGTTCCGTGTCCCGCAGAGCGCCATCCTGCTCGCCTGCTATAAGGCATGGGGGGCGAATCCGGTGCCGATCTCGTGGGCGGAGACCTTCACCGCGCTCCAGCAGGGCCTGGTCGACGGGCAGTGCTACGGCTACATCACCTTCCTCGCCTGTAAATTCAACGAAGTGCAGAAATACATCACCGAAGTGCACTACACCTACCAGCTCCAGCCCATGATCCTGAGCCAGCGGGCCTTCAGGAAAATGTCCCCTGAGATGCAGACGCTCATCACCGACGCCGGGCGCGACGCGCAGGAATACTGCCTCGCCTTCCAGCTTGTCGAAGGCGTGAGGGCGAGGCAGAGGCTCATCGAGTCCGGCGTGCAGATCGACCAGCTCGAGGACGAGGCCGACTGGAGGAGTGCCGCCATTTCGCAGGTCTGGCCCGAAATGGAGACGTTCGTGGGCGGCAGGGCCGCCATCAACGCCTTCCTCTCCGCCATCGGGAAAAAACCTTGGAAGTAGGCTTTCCGCACAGGGGGAAGGCGGCTTCATAAGGTTGTCTATTCCCGCGTGCTACCCTACACTGGCGACGCGCCGCGCTGGCGCTCTCCGGAGGGGGACTTCATGCTCAAGAAGGTTCTTCTAGCGATTTTGGACAACTTTGAAGGATACGTCAGCCAGGTTTTGCTTGCGTTCTTCGTGCTGATCCTGCTCTTGCAGATTTTCCTGCGCCAGTTCGGGCACCCCCTGTATTGGACGGAAGAACTCGCGCGGTATTCCTTTGTCTGGTTCGTCTTTTTCGGGGCTTCCTACGCGGCCCGCCTCGCCGCGCACAACCGGGTCACCATCCAGTTCCGCCCCTTCCCCAAATGGGTGGGCGACGCCTGTATGCTCCTCAGCGACGGAGTGTGGCTGTTCTTCAACATCGTCATGGTCGTGGAAAGCCTCACCGTGATCCGCGAACTCCGGGAATTCCCCTACGCCACGCCCGCCCTCGACTGGCAGCTCTCCTATATCTATTTCATCTTCCCCATCGCCTTTACGCTCATGTCCGCCCGCATCATTCAAGTCAACGTGATGAAATTCGTCCTGAAAAAAGAGCTCACCGCGCCCGACAGGATTGAAACCGAGGAAACCCGGAAAGCCTTCATGGACGGAGGGAAGCCATGAGCCCGGCGGGAGTCCTCTTTGCCACCTTTGCGGTGCTGATGCTGCTCGGGTCCCCCATTACCGTGGCGCTCGGCGTGGCGGCCATGGCCGCCCTCTACACGGTGGACCAGAACCTCGTCACGCTGGTGCAGATCGCCTTCACCTCGGTCAATTCCTTTCCCATCATGGCCTTGCCCGCCTTCATGCTCGTCGGGGCGCTCATGGAATGCGCGGGCATTTCGCGGCGGCTTGTCGCCATCGCGGAAAACATCGTCGGCCCCATCCCCGGCGGGCTCGCCGTCTCCACCGCATTGGCCTGCGTGTTTTTCGGGGCGATTTCCGGTTCCGGCCCCGCGACGACCGCCGCCGTGGGGATGCTTATGATCCCGGCCATGATCCGGCGGGGATTCAGCAAGGGCTATGCGGCTGCGGCCGCGGCGACCGCCGGGGGCGTGGGCATCATCATCCCCCCGAGCATCCCGATGGTCGTCTATGCGGTGTCGGGGCAGCAATCCATCACCAAAATGTTCCTCGCCGGGGTAATGCCCGGCATCATGATCGCGGTGGGGCTCGCCGCCATGCACCTCTTCCTCTGCCGGAACATGCCCGTGGCGGAAGATCTCCAAAGCGGCTCGGGGGACTCGCTGCTCAAGGCGCTCAAGGACGGGCTTTGGTCGCTCATGGCTCCGGTCGTCATCCTCGGCGGCATCTACGGGGGGTTCTTCACGCCGACCGAGGCCGCCGTGGTCGCCATCTTCTACTCCATCTTCGTCGGGCTGTTCATCCACCGCGAGCTGACGTTCGGGGGGATCCGGCACTCGCTCCAGATCACCTCATGGATGACCGGGCGCGTGCTGATCATCATGTTCACGGCCTACGCGTTCGAGCGGCTGCTCGTCCAGTACCGGATACCCGACATGATTGTGGAGCACATCCTCGGCTTCACCTCGGACGTCGCCGTCATCTGGATGTTCGTCATCGCCCTGCTGCTCTTTCTGGGGATGTTCATGGAGACGCTGGCGATCATCCTGCTGGCGACTCCCGTACTCCTGCCGGTCATGACCGCCTTCGGCGTGGACCCCATCCACTTCGGCGTGGTGCTGGTCTGCTGCTGCGGGGTCGGGTTCTCCACGCCGCCCCTTGGCGAAAACATCTTCATCGCCTCGGGCATCGCCGACACCACGCTTGAGGACATCTCCTACAACGCCCTGCCCTTCGTCTTCGTGACCGTGGGCGTCATCATCCTCTGCGTCTTCGTCCCGGACATCGTGCTGTTCCTTCCGCGCATGATGTATTGAGCCACACGGATACGGGAACGGGCACTCTGCCCCCTCAATCCAAACGGAGAAGCCGCGCCGCTTTCAGCCAGACATCGCCCCGCAGAAAGCCCGAGGCTTCCGATTGCAACCGTTCCGTTTCCACACGGAGCCTTTCCCACAAAAAAATCCCGAAGCCTTCGCTCCGGGATTTTTCTTCACGCTATGCAACACAAGAAATTTGCCCTGCCCCACTCTATCTGACAACAGGGCCAAAAACATTAAGAAGCAAGGAAATGGGCGCGGCCCGCGTAGCGGTTTGGGGAAGGAGCGCAGGGATATTCTTTATATCCGGAGTTTTCCCCCACATTCTTCACATCAGAAGGTCGCTTCCTGCCCGGTGGCTTGGGCCAGCTCGCGGAAAAGGCGCAGGCTCTCTTCGGCCTCGGTCTTCTCCATCTTGTGCATGGCGAATCCGGCATGGATAATGATATAGTCCCCGATTTCCACTTCCTCGGGCAGCAAAATGCCGGAAACGGTCAGGCAGGTCGGCCCGTTGCCCACGGTGGCCTTCAACATGCCGTCATCAGACTTTTCAATGACTTTCGCAGGGATGGCAAGACACATAATGAGTCCTTTCGCTGATTTTCGGCCCCGCGGGAACGGAGGGTTTCACAAAACGGATGCCGTGCGGGGAAAATGATAGTATCCATCCTCAAGCGCCCAGGCAAGCCCGAACCTCTGATTTCGCATGAGATATCCCTGAAAAGGGCCATAGCGTATTATTGACATCCTTACCATTCGGCTTTATGGGTAAAGGCATGAATACGCTAAAGCCCATCAAAGACGCAACGACCAGCTTCTCCCGCTCCGTGCTGGGGATGCTGCTTTTTGCTTTCGGGCTTTTCCTGTGTTCCTCCTTTTCCGCGCAAGCGCACATAGACAACGATGTCAGCAGGCAGTTCGAAGCCCTCCTTGAAGCGGCCCCTTCGGCGGACGTCTTCAAGGCTCAGCACTCCGAACTGGAAGGCAATGACATCGGCCCGCAGCTCCAGCGCTTCGATGCCGTTGACGAAGATTCGGCGCTTGTTGAAGCGTCCAGCGGTTGGCGGCAGCTTGACGCGGCGCTTGCCCGTTCCGAAAGGAACCTCTTCGCCAGCATTTCCGAAACGCTCAACGGCAACATAAGCCAAACGACGGCCCGGACGCCCAAGAGCGTCACCGACAAGCCCCCGCCGCACTCGTCGGGGTATGCCGCCGCGTTGGCCTCAGCGCCTGTCCTGCCGCAGATTTCCGTCACCCCGGTGGCGCTGCCCATCGGCACGCCCCTTTGCTTCCTTCCCGCCGAACGCGGGCTCGTCTCCTACCCCACGCCTCCTCCATACGGTTGCTAGAGCTTCCGCTTTTCCGTCCTTCGCTTTCTGCGTGACAGAAAAGCCCTGACTCGCGCAGCCGGTCTTCTGCACTCCTCACACGTCTCCCGCGCAGAATACCCGGAACGCCCGAATCAGTGTGCGTCCTGTCGGCGGTTCCGCCGTTCCCGACAGCATTCTGCTCCTGCAACCGTGTGAGAGGCTTTCATGAAACTCTCGTTCCGATATGCGATTGCCACCATTGTCATGGCCGGCGCGCTTTTCCTCCTGTCTCCGACGCTTATGCCGGAAGACGTCAACCTGCCGGGCGCGTCCCGCATCAGTCTGGGCCTCGATCTCAAAGGCGGCGTTCAGCTCACGCTGGGCGTGGATACGGAAAAAGCCGTTCAGTCCGCACTCATCAACAGCGGGCAAGTGCTTCGCCAGAAGGCCCGTGAGGCAGGGATCACCGTCCTTGGCCCCCGCCAGATGCCCGGCGGCGTGCAGGAACTCATCATCGCCCGCGCCAACCAGGTCGATGCGTTCCTTGCCCTCGCCAAGAAGGACGCCCCTCAAGTCGTGCCCGGAACGCCCCGTACCGGGTCCGACGGCGCGGTCCACCTGCCCTACTCGTTCACGCCGGCCTTCGTTAAGCAGACGCAGGATCTGGCCGTGGATCAGGTGCTGCGTACCATCTCCAGCCGCATCGACCAGTTCGGCGTGGCGGAACCGGATATCCGCAAGCAGCAGGGCGACCGTATCCTCATCCAGCTTCCCGGCCTGACCAACGTCAACCGTGCCGTCCAGCTCGTCGAGAAGTCCGCCGATCTGTCCTTCCACCTCGTCCGCGACGACATTTCCCAAGGCTATCTGCCTCCCGGCGTCGCCTTCTATCCCATGACGGGCAAGCACGGCGAAGCGACCAACGCCAAACTGGCGCTCGACAGCACCCCGCTCCT
>ENA-ORTV01001972-ORTV01001972.1-human-gut-metagenome-genome-assembly--contig:-NODE-1972-length-20648-cov-12.811198_pt1 | contig 20648 bp, 11 predicted proteins | sample MGYA00241915_ERZ509194 | MGnify/ENA primary metagenome ERZ509194 (study PRJEB26280, sample SAMEA2338810) | human gut metagenome | biome: human gut; feature: human-associated habitat; material: faeces... | reverse complement strand
GACACCTCTTTATAGTAGGGATTGTAGTTGACTTCCGTATTCGGGTATCTCCAGCGGTTCGGCACATTTGTGATGGTACCGGCCACTTCGGGGAAGACCAGGCCGGACGGATAGCCGGTACGTCGGATGTCACTCCATGCCTCGCGACTGGCCAGGAAACCGAAATGCAGCCACTTTTGGGTAATGATAGCATCCAGCTTGTCTGCATATTCCGTGCTGTTCCATTTGGCAGCAGCGAAAGAGGCTGTTTCTTCGGCAGTGGGGGCATTATACCGGCGTGCGTTTTCACCCGTACTTACCGAGTCGTAATAGTAGTAAAGCGTGATGGACTGGCTGACAGCCTTTTTGAACTCTTCTTCCGCTTTTGCTTCATTCTTTGCCACTCCATACCCCATTTCATAGGCTTCCGCTTTTAGGAAATGGATTTCGGGTGAGGCCATTATCAGCATGTCGAATTTATCGTTTTCCCAAAAGAAACCTTTCTGCGTGATTTGTGAGAAACCGGTGTTGCTGGTATTGACTTCGTCTTGTGCCTGCGAGTTGTAATATTCCGTCAGCTCATCTGCCACGGTAAGGTCTGTGCCCAGATAACGGTGTTCGTCCAATTGACCGGTGTTCTGGTTGGTAATCTTCACGGGATTGAAGTTGAGTAGGATGCGCGGGTCATCTTCTCCTTTCACATAAACGCCGCTCAGTGGGTCATTGCAGGTCATATCGTAGTTGCCATGGCCCAGCATGCGGTCGATGATGGCGCCCGAAGCAAGTCGGTTAGTTACCCAGTCACCCAGTCCGTGGCCTGCGGTGAAGTTCAGTTGCCCAGACTTCTGGTTGACAATGAGAATGTTGTTTTCTTGTTCCTCTATCAACGGATAGGCCGACGGATTTTCCAGGATTTCCTTGATGGCGGTACGGCCTTCCGTCTGCAAGTCTCCTTGCGCGGCTACGCGCATGGCAAGGCGCAGTCGCAAGGAGTTTGCATAGCGTTCCCATTTGTCCATGTCCCCGTTGTTGATAAAGTCTTGTGTATTGAAGTTCCTCGGTGTGGGGATGGAACGGAACCGTGGAGCAATTTCTTTGAGCTCATCAAGAATGGTTTTATAAATATCCTCGGCCTTGTCATAATGAGCATACGATTTACCTACATCGTTGGTAAGCGGCAGCATGCAAGCTTCCGAGAAAGGCATATCCCCGAAAACGTCCACTGTGGCGGCGAAAAAATCGTACAGCTGTACTTTGGCGGCAAGATAGAATGCCTCGTCCTGGGCTTGTTCTGCCGCGCTTTCTTCCTCGTAGAGAGATTCCAGCTTACGGAACTGGGCCAGTGCCGAATACACATTGTCCCACTGTCCGTCAATAGCGGGTATATAGCCGGGGGTATACATATCTGTAGTGTTGGAGTAGCCGAAGGTTTGTGCATACTTGCCCGTAAACTGTGAATCGAATCCGAAGAACCGGTTGTATTCATAAACATCATAGTCCTTTACTTTTTGGAAGACTCCTACCATCAGATTACTGATGGTGACTTGGGTTACTTTGGAGGGGTCTTCGTATTTGCTGTCGAAGTCATAATCCGTACAGCCTGATGTTGTCAAGAGGAATGCTCCCAATGAAACAAGGGATAATATCTTTGTCTTTTTCATACTCTTTTTTGTTTTTTGGATGGTTGTTTTGTCAGAAACTTGCACGAAGTGAAACACCGAAACTGCGGGTAGCTGTGGTAGAACTTCCCACGGTAGCCTGGTTGGCCCAGGATGTTCCGACGGACGACTCCGCATCGTAGTTTTTCAGTGCTTTGTAGAAGTAGAAGAGGTTACGTCCGAAGACCGACACACTCAGCCGGCCCAGTCCCAGTTTGGAGATCATCTTTTCGGGAAATTGGTAGCCGATGGTCAATTCACGCAGTTTGACATAAGAATTGTCGAATACCGAATGGCGGTATGTCAGCTGTTCGGCCTCCGTTCCCCAATTATAGGTGGTGTTGTAGTAATAGCCTGCCGGAATGATACGTGTGTTTCTTTCGCCAGTGGAGGCCACTACACCCGGAAGGATGATGCCGTCGTGGTAGATTATCTCTCCGTTGGGGCCGGCACCCGTGGAAGGGTCTACTTGTACCGGAATTCCGCTGGAATTGTTGTCGCCCGGATAGTAATAGGACAGTCCGCCGTGTTCCGTATCGCGGTACTTTAGGGATTCGGGTGTCAGACCCACTGCGGTGGCATATTGGTTCATTTCGTTGATAACATCTCCTCCGATGCGGAAGTCGATACTGAAATCGAGGAATACATTCTTGTAGGAGAAAGAGTTGAATAGACCTCCTACGCCTGCCGGATTGATGTTGCCGACTTTCTGCAATTCGGTTTGGTTGAGGTAAAGCCCTTTATCGGAAACGAGGTACTCACCGTTTTCGTTCACCTGGGGAACCTGCGCATAGATGTCACCCATTGGCTGGCCTTCCACAGCTTGTATTTTTATTCCACTACCTCCGGAGTTGAGTATTTCCAGATAGGGCACTCCATCGGCCAGTTTCACTACTTTGTTCTTATATACACCATAGTTGGCTGTCAGGTCCCAGCGGAAATCTCTGGTCAGTATGGGAGTGGCACTGATTGATATATCCCAGCCGTGGTTGGCTACCTCGCCCACATTCATCAACACATTCTTTACGCCTGATGTGGAAGGTTGCGGCGTGGAGAGTATCTGGTCCTTTACACGGTTGTTGTAGTAAGATACATCTATACCCAACCGGTTGTTTAAGAACTTGCTTTCCAGACCTATCTCGTATTCGTACTTCTTTTCCGGACGGATATCTGCATTCCCCCATGAAGAGGGAATGGTGTTCCAGGTGAATCCGTTGTCCGAACCTTGCTCGTAGACGATATTGGCGGTATAGGTTTCAGGAGCATTTCCTACGATACCGTATGAGAGGCGCAGTTTTCCATAGTTCCACCATGACGGCATGTGGAAGGCTTGGGTGAAGAGGAAACTCAGATTGGCGGAAGGATAGAAAAAACTTTGGTCTTTTAGGGTAGACGAGCGTTCCTGGCGTCCGGTCAGTTCAAGGAATAGATAGTTGTCCCATCCCAGGCTTAGTGTACCCATATAGCCGGTTTTCAGTAGTTCCATACGTTGCAGGGTACTGCTTGGCGTGTAGCGGCTGGCATTGAGGTCGAACCAGTTTTCCGTGACAAGCCCGCCATTGGTGGAGACCCTCATATTGTTCATATTTTCGTAGCGTCCGGTCCAGCCTACGGTGGCGGCAATGTCGAAGCGGTTGATATTATAGTTGAAGTTCAACATAACATCTCCATAGACAATGTCGTAACGGCGGTTGATGGACTGGAAGCTACCGTTGGGGTCGTATAGGGAATTGGGTTGTTCGCTTTCATATTTCAGTGTTTGCTTCACATCTGTGATATCAGTTGAAACCTGGGCGCGCAGACTCAGCCAGTTGGTTATCTGCCAGGTGGGGCGAATCATACCGATGAGCCGATTCTCTGTCTCGTCGCTATGGTGATGGTACATATTCCACAGCATGTTGTTCACTCCGGTGGCGTAACTGGGGTCGTAGGCCCATGATTCCTCAGGAGTCAGCGTGGCGTTTCCTCCGACAAAGGTATTACGGTATCCCAGACTGGTGACGTAACTTTGTTTCAGATAGGGAATGTCCAGGAAGGTGGAGAACATGTTGCCGAAACCGCTGTATAGGTTGAGCGAGGTTTGCGGGCGGTCTTCTACATTCTGTACGATGTAGTTAAGGGAGTATTCCAGTTTCAGCGGTTTCGCCAGTTGATACGAACCGGTCAGCTTGAAGTTGTGTTTGGTGAAGCTTCCGGTCAGGGCATTGGGAATCTCGTCCATGAATGTGTAGGAGAAGCGGTTGCTGGTGGTTTCCGTCCCTTGTGAGATGGCGAGATTGTAAGTCTGGGTCCAGCCGGTGCGAAACAACTCTTTCCACGGGTTGTCGGTCAGTGCCTGGTAGGGGCGCATCTTCCCGTCCCAGTAAAGTACCTCGCTGCCGTCGTATTTCGGGCCGAAGGACAAGGTGGTGGAACGGAGGCTTTTGTAGCTTTGTCCGTTTAGGGTTCTCTGATAGAAGCCTCCCGTCTGTTTCTCATAATCGCTGTATGCGGTGTTGTAGGTTCCCGGCCCGTATACGGTCTGTACTTTTGGTAGATAAGCCGGTAAGTTTGCCATGACTTGGGCATTGAAGTCCACCGTCAGCTTGCCGCTTTTGGCGCGCTTGCTAGTGATGACTACCGCACCGTTTGCAGCCTCCGAGCCGTAGAGAGCTGTGGCGGAAGCTCCTTTCAGAATACTGAGGCTCTCGATGTCCTCTGGGTTGATGTCTACCAGACCATTGGAACGGATTTGTCCGTCGTTGCCAAATTCGGCGAAGTCCGTGCTTTTACCCGTGCCGCCGTTGCGGATGGGTACACCGTCCAGAATGATGAGTGGCTGGTTATTTCCAGTGATGGAAGTCAGTCCGCGTACGTTGATGGAGACAGCTCCGGCAGAACCGCCTTGTGTCTGTGTGATGCGGACTCCCGGTGCTTTACCGTACATGGCAGAGGCAAAGTTGGGTGCTCCTGCCTTTACCAATTCGTCTGCACTGATGGTACTGATGGCATAGCCGACACGTTTCGTGTCTTTTTTGATACCCATTGCCGTTACTACGACTTCTTTCAGTTGCTGGGTATCTTCGCTGAGTGTAATCTTCAGGTCGCCTTGCTTTTTTCGTTTTGCCAGGTTTATCTCCCGAGTAGCATAGCCCATGTAAGCGATAGAGAGTGTTGCATCTGCAGGAACGGTCAGTGTGAAGTTGCCGTCCACATCGGTAATGACGCCGTTGTTGGTGCCTTTCTGTATGACGCTGGCACCGATAAGCGGTTCTCCCGTTACATCTCTTACAATGCCTGTAATGGTTCGGTTCTCTTGTGCAAAGGCTGTTCCGGTGAAAAGAAATGTTAATAACCAACTTGCAATAATCAAACTTTTTTGGAAGTGCGACGCTGAATGTGGAATGTCACACCGTTTTCTCATCCTGATTTTCATACTACTGAAAAATAATTGATTTATCTTATTATAAATGTTACGTCCTTTCGGCGGATATTTTAGCAAGAGGTATGCCAAACGAAAGGCAGACTATCCTTTTAAGGATGAATAATATTGATAATCAATTGCTTATTTTCTATCGGGAAAAAGGAAAGTTCGGGTGTTTGTGGTGTGGAGATGTGGAAAAAATCCACAGTAGGTATTCCACAATTTCCCTCTCTTCCCTTGAAGTCTTGTTCGTCGGAGGTCTGTTCTATCGCTGCAATAAAATCTGGTGCAGTTGCAGTGGTTGCATTTTCTTTTCAGGGTGGGAGTGTTTTTGACCTTTATCTGGGAAGGATTACTCGAACGAAGGAACTATCAGCCTGCGGTTTGTGAGAGAAAGGATAGGGAGGTACTCTTACTTTTAGGAAATTAATATCATGTTTGCACCTTATTTGTTTCGTGCAAACATAATATTAATAAGAAATGATACAAGCTATTAATATTGCAACTCAAAAGTGTGGAAGCAAAATGCGCTTCCATACTTTTGAGTTGCTTCCACAGCATCTGAAATGCCGTTGGATAAGAAATTTCGGCAGATGAGTGGAAGTGTGGAAGCAACTTATGCAAAAATCTTAGTGGTTTATTTTACTTCCCACGTATCATTCGTCATCAGTAATTCCTCGAAGTTGTGATACTTCTTCTTGGCAGACACCTCTTCGATTTGTTCATGAACAGCATCGTCGTAAGTAGGAGCTTCCACATCGCGGATAACACCGAGTGCAATCGGGAAGTCGGGACCTTCCATCAAGGCAAGCTTCAGTTGCAGGGTGTTGTCCATGCAGTGGGCATCGTGGATAAGGATATCCTTCTCTGTAATGCCGTTCTCACCGAGTTTCACGACTTTTAGACCAAAGCCTTCCTGCATCAGTCCGTATTCGTTGTTCTCGCCGAAGAGCATTGGTTCGCCGTGTTTCAAGTAGATAGCATTCTTGGCGCGGTCTTCCTTTTTGGCTACGGAGTCATGCGTACCGTTATTGAAGATAACGCAGTTTTGCAGAATCTCGCAAACGGAAGCCCCTTTGTGAGCCATGGCTGCCTTCAATATTTCCACTGTCCCCGGAGCATCGGTAGCTACCGCGCGGGCAAAGAAACGGCCGCGGGCACCGAAGCAAAGCTCTGCCGGGTGGAATGGATCTTCTACCGTACCATAGGGAGACGACTTGCTGACGAAACCACGTGGAGAGGTCGGAGAATATTGACCTTTGGTCAGACCGTAGATGCGGTTGTTCAGCAGAATCATGTTCAGGTCGATGTTACGGCGTACGGCGTGGATGAAGTGGTTACCGCCGATGGCCAGACCGTCACCGTCGCCGGAGATTTGCCATACCGTCAGGTTGGGATTGGCAACCTTGGCACCTGTAGAGATGGCAGCAGCACGTCCGTGGATGGTCTGCATCGCATACGTATTCATGTAATAGGGCAGACGGCTGGAGCAGCCGATACCTGAGATGACGGCATTCTCCCAAGGAGCTTTGCCGATTTCTGCCATTGCTTTGTGCAGTGAAGCCAGAAAGAAGTGGTCACCACAACCCGGACACCAACGGGGTTGTCCTTTTTTATAGTCTTTTGCTGTATATTCGCACATAATCTTTTTTAATTGATAGTTGATAATTGATAGTTGATAATTGGTGGCTGGTCATTGATAATCCGCATATTACGCATGGTTATTATCAATTGTCAACTGTCAATTATCAATTAATTTATTGAACGCTGCGACCAGCTCGGCAACGACGAACGGTTGTCCTTTGACTTCGTTGAACTGGTACGGGGTGAAGTTGTCTATCTTCATACGTAGATAACCTGCAAATTGTCCGAGATTCTGTTCGGCAACTACCACCTTCTTGTACTTCTTCAGAACGGTTTCCGTGTTCTTGGGGAGCGGATTCAGATAAGTGAAGTGGGCGAGGGCAACCTTCTTGCCTGCCTTGTTCATCTCTTCCATGGCCGAATACAAGTGGCCGTATGTACCGCCGAAACCGACAATCAGCAAATCGGCATCGTCTGCACAGCCTTGCACTTCTACATCAGGTACGGGGATTTTGGCAACCTTCTCGGCACGCAGGTGGCACATCAAGTCATGGTTTTCGGGATCGGTGGAGATGGCACCGGTATTGCTGTCTTTCTCCAGACCGCCGAGGATGTGCATATAGCCTTCTTGTCCGGGGATGGCCCAATAGCGGACACCTGTTTCGGGATTGCGTTTGTACGGAGTATAGTTGTCCTTCATTTCGGAAGTCACGTAGGGAGGGGTGATGGCGGGATAGTCTGCCAGTTTGGGCAGCTTCCAGGCGCCGGAGCCATTGGCAACAAAGCCGTCGGTCAGCAATACGACCGGGGTCATGTGCTCCAGTGCAATTTTGCTTGCCATGTAGGCTGCGTCGAAACAGCTTGTGGGTGAAGAGGCGGCGATGACGGGCATTGGGCTTTCACCGTTGCGGCCGAACAATGCCTGCAACAAGTCTGTCTGCTCTGACTTGGTGGGCAGACCGGTAGAAGGACCGCCACGTTGCACGTCGAGCACAACCAGCGGAAGTTCTGTAATGACTGCCAGGTTCATAGCTTCCGATTTCAGGCAGACACCGGGACCGGAAGTGGAGGTCACAGCCAGCGCACCTGCAAAAGCGGCGCCGATAGAAGTGGCGCAACCGGAAATCTCGTCTTCGCATTGCACGGTCATCACGCCCAGAGACTTGTGCTTGGAGAGTTCGTGCAGTACATCGGTTGCCGGAGTAATGGGATAGGAGCCGAGGAACAGCTTCAAGCCAGCCTTTTCAGCTGCGGCGATGAAACCGTAAGCAGTTGCTTTGTTCCCCGTGATATCCATGTATCTGCCGGGAACGGTAGTCTTACTTTCAATCTTATATGTATGGGCTACGGAAGCATGGGTGTTGTGTCCGTAGTCATATCCTGCATGGATGACCTTGATATTTGCCCCGGCAATTTCGGGCTTTTTGGCGAATTTCTCGCGGATGAAATCTTCGGCTATTTTCAGATCGCGGTTGAACAGCCAGCATACCAGGCCTACTGCAAACATATTGCGGCATTTCAGCATGGACTTGTTGTCCATTCCGGTGTCGGCAAGGCAGTCTTTCACCATCTTCGAGATGGGGGCGGCGATGACATCCTGCTTAATACCCATTTCCTCTATCGGATTATCGGTCTTGAAAGCGGCCTTTTCCAAGTCTGACTTCTGGAAAGCATCTGTATCGATGATGATACAAGCAGTGGATTTAGCAAACTTATATTGGGTTTTCAGTGCGGCGGCGTTCATCGCTACCAATACGTCGCATTTGTCACCTGGGGTATAGACTTTCTCTGCACCGATATGTACCTGAAAACCGGAAACACCGGTGAGTGAGCCTTGCGGGGCGCGGATATCTGCCGGATAGTCGGGGAATGTACTGATATCATTGCCCACGGTAGCCGAAACTGTTGAAAAGATGTTGCCGGCGAGCTGCATACCATCGCCGGAGTCTCCGGAGAAGCGGACTACCACTTGCTCCAGTTCTTTGACCATCATGTCGTTTGCCATAACTTACGAATTACTATAGATTATTTGAGGATTACTATTCCGTTTACATAGGCAGCAAATTTCGGAAAGTTAATCGGATTAACAAAACTTTTTTCGGAAAATCGGCAGAATACATTATCTTTGCATCCGTAATCAGCTTGCGTCGTGTAAAAATAGTGTAGAAGTTCTATAAATATTCTACATATTCCGCTGATTATCAGTTGAGGCTCTGTAGTTCAACGGATAGAACAAGAATTTCCTAAATTTTAGATAGGGGTTCGATTCCCCTCGGAGCTACTTTTCAAGCCCGTCTCCATTAAGGTGGCGGGCTTTTTGTTGCTTGTTGAATTCGGCTATTATTTCTTCCTTTTTTGTTTTTCTACGAAAAAACAAGAAATCAATCGTTCTGTGTTGAGTTGAAAAATATGGGATTTAAAATTGCGTGATTCTTGTCGTTACTTTTCGGAACTGCTCTTTATAACCGGCTAGGTTATAGCAAACCGGAATGGTACTGTTGCCGACACGGTATATGCCGAATTTGAAGTAATATCCTTCTTCGTCATTGCGGCCAATCAGTATCTCCTCATTGTTTACGATATGTTCTTTCACTTCCTTTTCTGATTGACGGTAGGACATGGTTACGTCAAGAAGTCCGGGTTTAAGAATGGTTTCTTTTTCTTTTCCATATTCGGTCCAGTCTATATTTACCTGAAAAGTTATCCAGCAATCTTTGGGGAAATTCTCGAATGGCATTTTATATGCTATTGTCGAGGTTTTGAAGGTAGAGGTGACTGGATGCATGATTTCTGCCTTGTCAGGATTGGCATTACAGCGGTCGGTCTTGTCCGTCAGCCATTTGCGGTCCGAATTGGCTTTGATGTAGAAATAACCTTGTGAAAAGCCGAAGGCAAGCGGGGGATAACCGCCTTGTTCTATCAGCCAACCGTTCGGTTTCCCTGCTCTGTAGAGGGTACCTCCTTGGGCGTTGATTTTGATAATTTTATCATATGCCGTATTTTTCTTGAAAATCATTCGCCTCTCCAGTTCCAGAAACTCCTTGGTACTGAGTCTCATTACTTTGCCATCAGGGTCGGACACAAGTGTACGGCTTGGCATGCCGTGCCATTGGGCAAAGATGGTAGATACGTTTTTGTCAAGGGTATGTGGAATGTAAACAGAGAATGTGTAGCTCATGGATGAACCTTGCGGGCAACTTCCCTTGCCATAATGATAGACGGTCTTCATCTTTTGAGCATTGGGATATTCATCTGCCGGATAGTTTTTGAAATCGTCGGATACGGCATAGCAATAGCATAGTTCGGCGCGACCTTTGGTTTCTCCTTTAGAGTAGCCTTCCAGAGTGTTGTCATCTTGTTTCAGCTCAAAACGGTAAGAAGGCTGTCCTTGAAAGGGACGGGAGTAGTCCAGTTGTATGGCATGGGACTTATTGGTACCTACGGCCACCCAACAGCCGTCGACAATCTGTCGGATACGAGCAGAGTCGGCCTGTACATTCACACGTTCCTTGATGGGAGTTAATTCCGGCCATTCCATTATTTCGGGCAAACCTTTTCTTGATTTCACTCCATAGAAGTTGGATTGGGATTTGTTTTTTGCCCGGATAAGGCGTAGTTTGCATTTTGTTGATTTGTCAGGGGCCAGCGTTACGCTTTCTCCGGTTTTCAGGTCCAGTTCATAGGTCTCATTACCCAGCGGTTCGATGGAGACGGTACGTCCTGCAGATAGCTGATGGACGGCATCCCATCCGGATAACTGTATACGGCAAGGTTGTCCTTTTTCACTGGTCAGGCTGACCCATTCGGTTCTTCCGTCTTGGCGTTGAGCCGAGACGGTAAATCCTCCTTCCGCCCTGAGGGCATGGAAAGCACAATCTTTCCAATGGTCTGGCACAGCCGGGAAGATACGTATAGTCTCATCCCAGCTTTGTATAAGCAGCTCAGTAAGGGAGGCCGCAGCACTTAATGGGGTTTCTATTACCGGATTCTTGCCTTGACTTTCCACATAGAATGTATTGGGTAGCAGAATGCTGATTCCGATTGGTTTGTTGATGAAATGTGCCAAGCGTTCGTAAGCCTTGTTACCGTTACCCAAATAGGCATATAGAGAAGCTGCTCCGGTATAGGAATATCCTGCTAATCCTTTCCCATCTTCTAAAGACAACCAGTGTTCGATGGATTTCTCCAGGAATTTACGGTTCTCTGGTACATCGGGATGTAAAAGTCGGAAAGGGTAGAAGGCCAATAGGTGCGAATAATGGCGGTGGGACTTCTCCAGCGGTTTGTTGGCGGCAATCATCAGACCGTTTTCATTGGTGGGATATGGAGCCAGTCGTGTCAGGATTTCTTTCCAGCGTGCATAGTCGGGATGAGTGCTTGAAGTTCTGTCATGACATGCTATCAATGTTTGGAGCAACCAGCTCAGTGAAGCTAATCCGTAATTGCTGTCATTGTATTTTTGGAACCCTTCATATTCGGGAGACTCAATATGGGTGAGATGCCATGTGTTTTCTTTATAACACAGTATTTTATCGAATACGGCAAATGCGTCCAGTGCTTTTGGAACTACTTGTTGTTTGATATCTTGCCAGTCAGCACCGGCATATCGCAGGTACATATAATAGTTTTGCAATGCCCAGGTGTAGTCACCTATCTTGCATGGTTCAATAGAACGGACAAGTGAAGGAAACACTTCATCCATCAGTCGCTGGAAGTTTTTGCCTTGTTCCATCCTATTGGCTGGTCCTATGGGCATATAAGTCAGTTGTATATTTAGGTTCCACCAGAAACTGGGCCATGGGCTCAGTTTGAAGAAAGTGCCCATTACGTCCATTGCCGGGCCATCCGGATGAGAACAAGTGGCAAGTTTGTACATCTGTATGAAATAAAAGTTCTCCAGTTTTTTGTCCGGAATGGAAAGGAAAGAACGTTCGTGGTAGGCATTCCACCACTGGCGTGTCTTTTGTTTCAACAATTTAGTTCCTGTAATCTGTGTTGCTTCTACAGTCTTCATGGCTTTGGCAAGAGAGAGGGATGAAGCCGGCACTTCATTGGCTGTAGACACGTACAATACGGAACGTGATTTTCCGCCCGGCACCTCTTTCCAGTAGGTTGCATAGTCTCCTCCCGCCAACAAGGACTGTACCCAACTACCTTCTTTGTCTTTTTGGTCGACGACAGGTGCGGGGTTGTCCTTGTATTTTAATTTTTCTTTCAAATGGGGAAATACTCTTATGCGGGGAGAGCATGGGTTCCCGGGAATCCCCTTCCAGCGGTAAGGGACTCCGGAGGAAACTTCCACGATATTCACTTCTTCGGGTTGGGGAGTATAGGCGTGGAAAGTCAAGTCTCCTTTGTCTGTTTTTAGGTGTCCGGTCAGTTCGGCATTGTAAATGTCGAGATAAAAAGTGCCTGAAAGTATCTTCCCTTCAGGGAATAATAGCATTTTACCGACATCAAGCCTGCAAAAATCCACCATTTTATCTGCCTCTTCCGTGCCGATGGAGGTTTTTCGGTAGGGAGCTTTCCTATGATCTGTGACATCGGGACGTCCCAGATGGAAAACTAATGCATTGAGTGTGGAATCGGCATATACCATCATGCCGACCAATCCATTACCTAAAAAAGCACCTTCATTCCATTGCATGGGTAATTGTTCCCATATCAAGGCATGTTGGCGCATATACTTTTCCATGTCCGGAAACGAAGCTCCGGACATGGAAGTACATATGAAAAACAATAAAATTACGATTTTGATTGTACTACGCATAAATTTATTCCTTTTAGTTGGGCAACGGTATCATTGCTCTACGACCATAGTTAAATTTCAGACCTCTTTTATAAGCTTCAGGACCATATAGGTCTTGGATATCCATTTCACCCAAGTTCACGAGGATTCCCCGCGCCATGAGTCCGGCATCTTCGTTTTCAAGGCGTGGCAGGGTTTCTGCGGCTTCTCTCAGCTCCGACAGGAAAGGACGGATACAGTCACGCATATCAGGGTCTAAAGATAAGCATTCCAGTGAAGAGTACCCTATTTTTCTGTATTTTTCCTCTGTGGGAATAATTAGGCGGGCAACGCTTTCTTGACTTTTACCCAGATAGGCTGCGGCATAGGCGGCTTCGGAAGCGATGTAGGGATTACTGTCTTGGAGGAGTGCCAACAAGGCTTGCGGACAAGAAGATATTTGCTTTTCTCTGGCAAGTTTGGCATATCCTACTACTCCCCAGAATCTCATTTCGGATAGCGGATTGGTAATTGCTTCTTCTAACATAGACAGAGAGGCGGTGGTTGCTGTTCCAGCTGTTTCAACAAGAGTATAAAGTTCGTTCAGAGGATATTTCTCCTTGCGCACTTTGTCGTAAAGAATATGACCGGTGCGTGAAGTGGGAAGGAAGAACCCCAAATCACCGGTGACACGAATATGGTCAGATAGTGCTTGGCGCATTTTGGACAAGATTTCTGCATATTCGGGAGTACCGGATAAGTCGTGCAGTTCATCCGGATCTTTTTCAAGGTCAAACAGCATTTCTGCCGGATGGGCTTCGAAAGTCAGTTTCCAGTTAGGGTTGGTATTATGCCCTTCCAATACTAGTTTATCCCATGCTTTGTTGGAAAGCATTCCCCATTGATAATAATTGCGCAGGGCAAACTGACGATAGGGGATATAACTACGGATATATTTGAAACGCCCATCGGTAACGGCGCGTACCGGCATGAAATGATGCAATTGATTGGCTGCTAATGCAAATTGCATCTGGCGTTTTTCTTTGTTTGCAAACTTGCCGTAAAGTGCTTTGCCCTGCATCTGTTTGGGTGGTTTTACCCCTGCAAGACTAAGTACGGTAGGCCCTAAATCCGTGAAGTTGACCAAGCTGTACTCTTTGCCTGAAGCCTGCTTGGCCAGGTGTTGCCATTTGGGCGGGAAATAGACAATCAGAGGTACTTTTAGACCGCTTTCGTACAAATATCCTTTACCACGGGGTATACAACCGCCGTGGTCACTGAAGAAAAATATAATTGTATTTTCATCCAAGCCTTTCTCTTTCAGGTCTTTCAGGAAGAATCCCAGCCAGGTATCCACGTCTTGTACTGCTTCTAAATGACCGGCATAGTCGGAACGTACTTCCGGCAAGTCGGGAACATAAGCAGGCAATGAAAGCAGTGCCGGGTATATGCCTTCCCGTGTGTAATCTCTGCGTCCGTCTGTATGGAAAGTTCGGATGCGTCCCATGTGTGAGGTTACCGTGTTGAATACAGCGAAAAAGGGTTGGTTCTTTTTTCGTTTGGGACTATTGTATGAGGCTTTGTTGCTACATTCGTCCCAACATATTTTATTGTCAGTGGTAGAGTTGTAGTGTGTCTTGCTGTTGTTTGTACAGTAATATCCGGCTTCGCGTAATTTCTGTGGAAAGAAGATGTCAGCAGGTGTATCGTAGGGCACAGGATGGATGTCCATGCCGTAAGTGCTTGAATAGCATCCGGTAATCAGTGAAGAACGGGCAGCCGAGCTCTGGGGAGCTACGGACCATGCGTTCATAAACTGTATGCCGCGGGCGGCAAGGCTGTCCGCATTGGGAGTATGTACTCCTCTGTTGCCGTAGCAACCGAATTCGTATGCACTAGTATCTTCAAAGGTGAGCCAAAGAATATTGGGCTTTTCGTTTTTTGTGTCTGCCGCCTTTGTCTGTGTGGAATACAATCCGCAGAAGGCAGTACACATTAATAAAGGTAGGTGTCTCATAAGGCATTAAGAATTAAGAACATTTGTTTCCCGCAGCTAAAGTAGTCCGTTTGTGTTTAACCGAGACTTCCTTATGTTTAAAAGTGTACCAATATTGTTTTGGCAAGTGAGGTCTCAACAATATTAGCATTGATTCAACAATATTACAAGAGGTTTAAACGCCCATTGGCATGATATTGAATAAAAAGAGAGTGAAATACTGATAACAAAGGACTAACTTTGAGCATTAAAATCTAACCATGAAAGAGATATGAAAAACATGTTGTTTATGATGGTGCTGTTTTGTGTATCATCTTTGGCAGGACAAGCACGGAATGTAAATGCGAACTCTTTTGATGATTCATTGCGTAGTGAAGCGGATAAGCTGTTGACGGAATGGATGGATGCTTTTCTGGCTTATCAGTACACTTGTTCCGATTCCGCACTTGATGGAGGAGTCTTGTGCCCTGCATGTGCCCGTATGCATGGACGTATAGGTGATGCCGTACTTCCTTTGATGTATTTGGCAGAAAAGACCGGGAACCAAAAATATTTGCTCGGAGCCAAGCGCTTGATGGCGTGGATGGAGAATGTACACCGTCCGGACGGGTCATGGATGAACGATGTACATGTATCGGATTGGAACGGTACGACGGTATTTGCAGCGATTGCTCTTTATGAAGCTTTGCATTATCACGGACATCTATTGGATGATTCAACCCATCATCATTGGAAACAGCGATTGGTAGAGGCTGGTGAGTTTATGATGAACAATCCTTTCATTTATAGCCGAAGGCGAGAAGGCATGAGAAATATGAATGTAAACTATTCTGCTTCGGCAACCTATGCACTATACGCTATCGGTGAGATGTGCAATCGGCCTGAATTTAAGAAGGAAGCCGGAGAGATAGCTCGCGGATTAAAAGAATATTTTACCGCGAATGACTGTTTCTTGTATGGCGAGGGACCTAATATCGCCTCAGAAACTCCAAACGGTTGCCGTCCGGTAGATTTGCTTTATAATGTAGAAGAATCACTGCCTAATATGGCATATTATGCAGTGATGGCAAACGACATGGAACTATTTTCGCTTGTGGAACGTTCTATGGAAACTCATCTTGAGTTTATGTTACCCGATGGCGCTTGGGACAACAGTTGGGGAACACGAAGCTTTAAATGGACTTATTGGGGCGGGCGTACCAGTGATGGCTTTATGGGAGGTTATTATCTGATGGCTGCTGCCCGTCATCCGGAATGTCTGGAAGCCATTCGCCGCAATATCCGTTTATTGAGTAAGGCTACTCATGGTGGACTTCTTTATGGAGGAATGCATTATTTTGCATCCGGTGTTTCTCCTTGTATTCATCATACATTTGGGCATGCCAAGGCGTTGGCTTCTTTTTTGGAACTGCCTCCTGTGAAAATGACTTCTTTGGAAAAGCTTCCCCGTGACTCCGTTTACGGAGTGAAGCATTTTAAGGATATTCGTACGTGGCTTTTATCCCAAGGAGATTGGCGTGCCACATTTACCGGATATGATGCCGAATATAAAGTGAAAGGGACTCATCCAATGGGAGGTGCCCTTTCGTTGTTGTGGCATGCTCAGGCAGGACCTATATTTGCTGCGACTATGAACCAGTATAAACTGATTGAAGCTCCCAATATGCAGGACAATGTCCGTAAATATCTGATGGGAGGTACCCCCCGGGTTGAATTGACTCAGGATGGAGTTGCATATAGTAATCTGGACGATTTGAATACGGACATTACTTGTTTTATAGAAAACGGGTTCTGCCGATTCAATGTAAATTCTCATTTGGTTAATATCAATCAACAGTCTCCAAAGCAGGGAGAAGTACTGGTAGAGGTGAACTATGCATTTTCAGAACAAGGAGTGAGCATAAGCGTGGAACGTTGCAATGACTCGGCTTACCTTGTGTTGCCAGTTATCGCGTCGCCCAAAGAAGAGGTGAGGATAAGTACGCGAGAAGCTTCCATAAAAAAAAATAAGGGGATATTGTACATCACTTGCGAAGCAGGATATATAGATGTAGCACCGACAGATAGTGATGGACGAATCTTTAATCCGGTTCCAGGATTCTCTTTTGTACCTTTGCGAATAATACCGGAAAGTATTGGCAAGAAAATACAGATTAATATTTACTTTTGCTAATGTATTTTATTTATTTGCCTCATAATAGATTACAAACATGAAAATACAGCAATATTTGTTAGTGCTTTTAGAAGTATTATTCCCCTACATGTTGAATGCCGATATCACTGAAGATATTCACTTTTCCCATATTGGTTTGGAGGAAGGATTGTCGCATAGTACGATTTTTGCGATTAATCAGGATAAGGGAGGGAATTTATGGTTTGCGACGTATGATGGTGTGAATAAATATGATGGTTACAACTTTACTGTATATCGCCATCAATATACCCATCCCAATAGTATTGCCAGCGATATATCCCGTTGCATCACAATGGATGATTCAGACCGGATTTGGATAGGAACTCGTGAGGGGTTGTCTCTTTACAATCATTATAAAGATGAATTTTCCAATTATTATTATAAGAGAAATGGCTTGAACGTAGCTGTGACCAGTATTATCCCGATAAAAAAAGATTGGTTGATGTTGGGTACTGCCGAAGGCATTCTGCTTTTTGATGTAAAGAAAGAGTGTTTCCTTTCGGATACATTATCCTCTTCTTTGCATGGATTGCAGCCGGCAGCTTTGGTACGTCAGGATGATTGTATCTATATAGGTACTGAGGAAGGTGTATATATTTATACTTTGTCAAACGGTATTTTGGAGAAACTGGTGGATATGCCTGCCGGCATCCGGGTTCATGCCATTCTGTGCCAGATGTTTAATAGAATATGGCTGGCTACGGAGGGAGATGGACTTTATCTGTACGACATGAAGACAAAGGAGCTGAAGAATTATCGTTATGAAGATGGGAAATCAGGATTGAACTCAAACTATGTGCGTTCTTTAGCACTGGATACAGAGAATCGCCTATGGGTGGGAACCTATGGTGGATTGAATATCTACAAGGAGGGATCAGACTGTTTCTCGTCCATTAAAAGCTCTGAGATTCAGGAAGGAAGTTTATCGCAGAATTCGGTCCGGAGTATTTTCAGAGATTCGCAGGGTGGCATGTGGCTGGGTACTTACTGGGGAGGGCTGAATTATTATCATCCTTTGTGTAACCGTTTCCAGCGTATCAAACATGTCCCGTTCTTGAACTCACTCAGTAATAATGTGGTCAGTTGCATTGTTGAGGATAACAAGCATAATTTGTGGATTGGCACGAGCGATGGCGGTTTGAATTACTATGATAATGCCTCTCAGCTATATAAGAATTATCTATTCAATTCGGGCAATCTGGATGTACCTTTCAAGGATATCAAGACGGTGTATGTAGATGAGGTACAAGATAGAATATATGTGGGGGCACATGCCGGAGGAATGATGGTTTTGCATCGTAAATCCGGTTACATAGAATATTATAATCGTCACAATAGCAATTTGCCGAGCAATAATATCTATTCTATCATTTCAGACGGGTATGGGGGGCTTTGGGTGGCATCGCTGGAATATTTATTGCATTTTGATATAGATAAACGCAACTTTACGATTGTTGATGTAGATGAGGACGGGCACAAATTGCAGCAATACAATCGCTTGTTGTTTTGTGACTCGAATATATAAAAATGAGATAAGTTATTGATTGTCAGAATTAGAACCTGACCGCACATCGTAATAGGTTACGAATTAGTTATATACAGAATGTTTCGGATTTCTGTGCGTTGCATAGCTTCAAATAACTCTTTATGCAAAGGTAGCGCAAAAATCCGATATACCAAAAGATATTCTATCTAAAAATGAGAAGATAAAAATTTCATTCTTCATTGGTATAAAAGCCCTTGTTTCCGTCTGAATACCATTGCCTATAAATAGGCAACCATATTCATCCTATGGCATAGCCGCAGAACAATCCCCTGTCCGCAGTGAACAATCACTTTGCAGACAGGGGATATTTCTTTTTCCGGCTATGCGAAGCGGTAGCTTTTATGATTGTTTGTCTTCTTTTTGAAGCCATAGTGGTTGCCCACTATGGTAAGACTTTTATTAATTTCTCAATCTGCCTCTTTAATTGTGCATCCTCCACAATATGCTGATTCTAAACCGCCGGGACAGTCATTTTCGTTCTCAGCGGCAAAGGTAATTCCGGGTTCTTCACGGACAAACAAGGTCGAGCCGCAAGCGGTTATGGAAAAAATCTTCCTGCTGCACTTCGTTTGAGAGTATTTTTCCCATAAACCTTGTTTGTCCTAAACCCTGCACCTTTTGAAAGCCCCTGAAACGAAAACGACCGACCCGACGGAAAGACGCATAAAAAAAATGTCGGATTCACAAGAGGCAGATAAAAAAAATGAAACTCAACTCCCTCACCTCAAGAATCCGCATAAACTTAAAAAAACAACAGCGATGAAGACAAGGTATAAAATAGCAGTTTTGGCACTCGTTGCCGTAGTAGGTTCAGCACTTTTAGGTGGTAGTTTTTGGTGGTGGTTAGTAGGAATAGCAGCAGGCAAATTCGTTATTCGCTTACTTTTTACCATAGCATTGGCAATAGTCATTTACTGCCTTGTATATGCCGCAATCATCGGTGGAATACTTTGGATATTAATCGCATAAAACAGATAGATATGAATACATTACCTATTGCAGTCAAATTTGCGAGTTGGGATATTCCTGCTCTTGACACATTGCAGAACAGTATAGTCTATGCCCTTCGGGTGAAACTGAACAATGGCGGAACAATGGACAGAGCCGAAAAGAATTGGTTAGCCGAGAACGTAAGAAGTAACAGTTATTTCAGAACGGCAGTACCCTTACAAGGTTATCGGTTTGACTTTTCAGACGTACTCCGCAGATACCTTGTCAATCAATACGGCAGTTGGCAGGAGTATCACGCACCCGACAAGACAAGTTTGAGAGCTGCCATTTACGGCAGAATTAACGAAATAGTAGAAATCAAATAATCACAATGCCATGAAAGAAGATTTAATGTTTTGCCATTTAGGTAACGGAGTAACAGTATGCGACAAACAGAGAAGAAAGTACGGGGATTATATGAAAGTGGCGCATATCTCATATAACCGCAAAATCCGATACTATGAGCCGTTAAGCGATGCAGCAATGGAACGGATAGAAAACTTTGCCAAGAATGATAACATGACGGTCAGTGTTACCCAACCTTATCCCGTATTAGAACCAATTATCAACAAATAGTAACCATAGGGCAGGTTTACTACCTGCCCGAAATACATATCAACATGAAAGTATCAACCCATTTCCAAACAGAAATACAAAGTTATTTAGAACAACGTGCCGAGTATGACGAATTATTCGCCCGTTCATACCGTAACCCGTTGAAAAACATAGAAGATTGTATAACCTATATTTTGAACTATGTTCAGAAAAGCGGTTGCAACGGTTTCTCTGATGATGAAATATTCGGGCAAGCCGTACACTACTACGATGAAGCCGATATTGAAGTTGGCAAGCCGATAGACTGCAAAGTGGTAGTCAATCACCATGTTGAATTGACGGAGGAAGAAAAGGCGGAAGCACGTAAGGAAGCCATCAAGCGAGCCGAAAGCGAGACTTACAGCAGAATGACGAAGCGCAAGACCACCCCCAAGAAAGAGAACGGTAACAACGGACAAATGACACTTTTATTCTAACGATTATGAAACCGAAAACGAAAATACAGAAAGAGGTTGCCGCATTGAGCGAGCGATTGCCCCAAATCAGCGAAGCGCAAAAGAAGTATGCTTTCCTGCACAGTTTTGAACACGTCGGGCGCAGGTCTGCCAAAGGCATCATTACCTGCACCGAGTGCGGACACCAATGGCAGGGGAACGGTGAATTGGCAGATACGCTTTGTGGTTGTACCTGCCCACATTGCGGAATGGAACTGAAAGTCCACATCACCCGAAAACGGGTATTCAAAGAAATTGAATATTTCTCCATGATAACCACCTGCAAAGGCTATCAAGTGATACGTTTCTTTTTCGCAAAGGCATATTACAAGGTCGGACAGCCTGCCGAATATTCCATTTACGAAGTGGCACAACGCTGGATTGCCCCCAACGGCAAGTTTGAAACGATAGCCCGATTGAGAGGAATAGCTTTCATCTATTACGATTTGTGGCAGGAAGGCAGTTCAATGGAAATCCGCAGGAACCACCATGTGTATGACATAAATCCCGTATGCACTTAT
>ENA-ORTV01001968-ORTV01001968.1-human-gut-metagenome-genome-assembly--contig:-NODE-1968-length-20667-cov-9.860567_pt1 | contig 20667 bp, 17 predicted proteins | sample MGYA00241915_ERZ509194 | MGnify/ENA primary metagenome ERZ509194 (study PRJEB26280, sample SAMEA2338810) | human gut metagenome | biome: human gut; feature: human-associated habitat; material: faeces... | reverse complement strand
CCTCTTCCCATTCCGAACAGAGAAGTTAAGCCTTGTCACGCCGATGGTACTGCGTCACAGTGGGAGAGTAGGTAGCCGCCGTTTTGATTGAAGCCTCCGGACTTGAAGAAGTTCCGGAGGCTTTTTTTTGTATACGCACGTGTGAAATGTGACCTCTACCGTTTTTTCCCCGTGGGTGTGGGTACGTTTCCCACGGAACTGTCCGGAAGGCTCCGCCATGTCTTTTCTCCGGCAGGGGCAGGTCCGGAAGTTTTGCTCTGTAGGGGGCGATGTTCATAAAGTGAGTTTATTTATGTCAATTCAATTTGCTTCTATATCTAAAGTGATCTATATCTTTGCAGATACACTTCTATAGAGATACTTGTAGATATATATTCCTATAAACTGTTACTCTAAAAGTAGAATAAATAAAAAATCGTAGTTTATATAATGAAAAAACTTTCATTTTTATTTTGCGTTTAGAAAATAATCTCTACCTTTGCAACGTTTTAGATAAAATAAGAGATAAACAATGAACCAAGGATTTATACATATTTTGCTATGCGGCATTATTATTCTACTGGCAAAGTCAGCGGGAAGTGAGTGTCGTGCATAAATGTATGTATAAAAATGATATACGAAAGCCTTTCTCACTTCCTTGTGTGAAAGGCTTTTTTAATGATTATAATTAAAACAAAAGTATAAAATTGAAAGCTATGGGCGATAGATTATTTATTTTCGACACCACTCTTCGTGATGGTGAGCAGGTTCCGGGATGTCAGTTAAATACAGTAGAAAAGATTCAGGTAGCTAAACAACTTGAAGCTTTGGGAGTAGATGTTATAGAAGCAGGATTTCCTATTTCAAGTCCGGGGGATTTTAATTCTGTGATTGAAATATCTAAAGCTGTAACTTGGCCGACTATCTGTGCTTTGACTCGTGCGGTAGAGAAAGATATTGATGTGGCTGCAGATGCATTGAGATTTGCTAAGCATAAACGTATCCATACCGGTATTGGTACTTCTGATTCGCATATTAAATATAAATTCAATTCTACTCGTGAAGAAATTATAGAACGTGCGGTAGCAGCCGTGAAATATGCCCGCCGTTTTGTAGATGATGTGGAGTTCTATGCAGAAGATGCAGGAAGAACTGATAATGAGTATTTGGCACGCGTAGTTGAAGCGGTGATCAAGGCCGGTGCTACGGTAGTGAATATTCCTGATACTACAGGATATTGTTTACCCGAAGAATATGGTGCGAAAATTAAATATTTGGTAGATCATGTGGATGGTATTGATAAAGCAATTATTTCTACTCATTGCCATAATGACTTGGGTATGGCGACAGCTAATACTATTAATGGAGTCTTGAACGGAGCGCGTCAAGTAGAAGTGACAATCAATGGTATTGGTGAGCGTGCCGGCAATACTTCTTTGGAAGAAGTGGCAATGATTATTAAATGCCATAATGACATTCATATTCAAACTAATATTAATACTCAAAAAATTTATCCGACGAGCCGTATGGTATCTAGTCTTATGAATATGCCGGTTCAGCCTAATAAAGCTATTGTAGGTCGTAATGCTTTTGCACATTCGTCAGGTATCCATCAGGATGGTGTGTTGAAGAATGTACAGACTTATGAAATCATTGATCCCAAGGATGTGGGTATTGATGATAATGCTATCGTGCTGACAGCTCGTAGTGGACGTGCGGCATTGAAACATCGTCTTCATGTTTTAGGTGTGGAATTGGAACAGGATAAATTGGATAATGTATATGAAGATTTCTTGAAGCTAGCCGATAAGAAGAAAGATATCACCGATGATGACATTCTTGTATTGGCAGGAGCCGACAGAAGTGTCAATAATCATATTAAATTAGATTATCTGCAAGTGACGAGTGGCGTTGGTGTTCGTTCCGTTGCCAGTCTTGGGCTGAATATAGCAGGCGAGCATTTTGAAGCTGCTGCCAGTGGTAATGGTCCTGTAGATGCCGCTATTACTGCATTGAAAAAGATTATTGACCGCCACATGGTATTGAAAGAATTTACTATTCAGGCTATCAGTAAAGGTAGTGATGATATGGGTAAAGTACACATGCAGGTGGAATATGACGGACAGATGTATTACGGCTTTGGAGCGAATACAGACATCATTGCTGCATCAGTAGAAGCATATATCGATTGTATCAATAAGTTTAAAAGATAATAATACGTAAATACAAAAATGGCTAACACATTATTTGATAAGATTTGGGATGCCCATATAGTACAGAAAGTGGAGGATGGGCCCACTCAGCTTTATATTGACAGACTTTATTGTCATGAGGTAACTAGTCCGCAGGCTTTTTCAGGATTGCGTGCACGTGGAATAAAAGTATTTCGTCCTGACCATATTTATTGTATGCCGGATCATAATACCCCGACTCATGATCAGGATAAACCAATTGAAGATCCTGTTTCTAAGACTCAGGTAGATACATTGGCCAAGAATGCTGCTGATTTTGGCTTGGCACATTTCGGGATGATGGATAAGAGAAATGGTATTATTCATGTCGTAGGTCCTGAGAGGGGATTAACTTTGCCGGGTATGACTATTGTTTGTGGTGATTCGCATACTTCTACTCACGGAGCAATGGGAGCTGTTGCTTTTGGGATAGGCACAAGCGAGGTTGAAATGGTTTTGGCTTCGCAATGTATTCTTCAGTCTCGTCCTAAAACGATGCGTATTACTGTAGATGGAGAATTGGGTAGAGGAGTAACTGCCAAAGATGTTGCTCTTTATATGATGTCGAAGATGACAACCAGTGGCGCTACCGGATACTTTGTGGAATATGCCGGTTCTGCAGTTCGTAATTTGACCATGGAAGGACGTTTGACTTTATGTAATTTAAGTATTGAGATGGGGGCCCGTGGGGGTATGGTTGCTCCTGATGAAGTGACTTTTGAATATATCAAAGGTAGAGAATATGCTCCAAAAGGTGTAGAGTGGGACAAAGCCATGGCTTATTGGAAGACCTTGAAGAGTGATGAAAATGCCGTATTTGATAAAGAGGTAAGATTTGACGCTGCTGATATCCAACCTATGATTACTTATGGTACTAATCCGGGTATGGGTATGGGAATAACTGAGCATATTCCTGCTGATAATCATAGCGCTTCTTATAAAAAATCATTGGACTATATGGGATTCCAACCCGGAGAATCATTATTGGGTAAGAAAATCGATTATGTATTCTTAGGAGCTTGTACCAATGGTCGTATAGAGGATTTCCGTGCTTTTGCTTCCATAGTGAAAGGAAAGAAGAAGGCAGACAACGTGATTGCTTGGCTGGTTCCGGGTTCGTGGATGGTAGATGCGCAGATTCGAGAGGAAGGATTGGATAAAGTGTTGGAAGAAGCCGGGTTCGCTATTCGTCAGCCGGGTTGTTCTGCTTGTTTGGCTATGAATGATGATAAGATTCCTGCCGGTAAATATTCTGTGTCGACCAGTAATCGTAATTTTGAGGGGCGTCAGGGACCGGGGGCACGCACTCTGCTTGCCAGTCCGTTGGTAGCAGCAGCAGCAGCAGTAACCGGAGTTATTACCGATCCGAGAGAATTAATGTAAATGAGTTCTTTTTGTCAGGACAAAAAAATATTGTCATAAACAGATGAAAACTTTAGGAGCTATTATAAGAATGTGCTATGGCATTGGTTTGCTATTATGCATTGTCGCTCTCTTTTTTCCGGAAGGGAATGTGTTTCGCGAATTGGCAATCTATATACTTCTGACAGTTTCGGTTTTTAATTGGTATAAAGAATACAAGTCTAAAAAAAAAGAGTGAATATGAAACAGAAATTCAATATAATAACAAGTACTTGTGTCCCTCTTCCTCTGGAAAATGTGGATACAGACCAAATCATCCCTGCCCGTTTTTTAAAGGCAACCACACGCGAAGAGAAATTCTTTGGTGATAATTTATTCCGTGATTGGCGTTATAATCCTGACGGTTCTTTAAATAAAGATTTCGTATTGAATAACCCCATTTATGGGGGGGAAATCCTTGTGACCGGAAAAAATTTTGGTTCGGGATCCAGCCGTGAACATGCTGCATGGGCAATTGCGGGATATGGCTTTCGTGTGGTCGTTTCTAGCTTCTTTGCTGATATCCATAAGAATAACGAGCTGAATAACTTTGTTTTGCCGGTAGTGGTAAGTGAAGGTTTTTTGAAAGAACTGTTCGACTCTATCTACGCGGACCCGAAAACAGAAGTAGAGGTAAACTTGCCCGAACAGACAATAACCAACAAAGCAACAGGAAAGAGTGAATCTTTCGAGATTAACGGCTATAAAAAGCATTGCCTGATGAATGGTTTGGATGATATCGACTTTTTGCTGACCAATAAAGATAAAATAGAAGCATGGGAGAACGCGTCAAGATAGAAATCATGGATACAACCCTTCGTGATGGTGAGCAGACCAGCGGAGTGTCATTCGTACCCCATGAAAAATTGATGATTGCCCGTTTGCTGTTGGAAGATTTAAAGGTAGACAGGGTGGAGGTTGCCTCGGCCCGTGTATCGGATGGTGAGTTTGAAGCTGTGAAAATGATATGCGACTGGGCCGCACGGCGCAACCTGCTTCATAAGGTAGAAGTGCTTGGCTTTGTGGATGGGCACACTTCAGTGGATTGGATACAAAGTACCGGTTGCCGGGTAATAAACTTGCTTTGCAAAGGCTCGTTGAAACATTGTACTCACCAACTGAAAAAAACGCCGGAAGAACATATCGAAGATATAATTAATGTAGTGCATTATGCCGATGAATTGGATATTGCCGTTAATGTTTATTTGGAAGATTGGAGTAACGGTATGAAGGATTCTCCCGAATATGTATTCCAATTGATGGACGGTCTGAAAGCCACTAGCATCAAACGCTATATGTTGCCTGATACTTTGGGAATTTTAAACCCTTTGCAGGTTATCGAGTATATGCGGAAAATGAAAAAACATTATCCCGATATGCATTTCGATTTCCATGCACACAATGACTATGACCTTGCCGTGAGCAATGTGCTGGCTGCTGTACTCAGCGGAGTGAAAGGACTTCATACCACCATCAATGGATTGGGAGAACGAGCCGGTAATGCACCACTTGCTAGTGTTCAGGCTATTCTAAAAGACCATTTTAGTGCGCTGACGAACATTGACGAAAGCCGATTGAATGATGTAAGTCGTGTGGTCGAGTCTTATTCGGGCATTGTAATTCCGGCCAATAAGCCGATTGTGGGCGAAAATGTATTTACTCAGGTAGCAGGAGTTCATGCCGATGGAGACAACAAGAATAATCTTTATTGCAATGACCTGTTGCCGGAACGATTTGGCCGCAAACGTGAATATGCATTGGGTAAAACAAGCGGTAAGGCGAATATTCGTAAAAACTTAGAGGATCTTGGACTAGAACTCGATGAAGACTCTATGCGCAAAGTAACGGAACGCATCATCGAGTTGGGTGATAAGAAAGAATTGGTCACTCAGGAAGACTTGCCTTATATTGTTTCCGATGTATTGAAACATGGTGTGGTAAGTGAAAAGGTGAAGCTGAAGAGTTACATTGTGACACTTGCTCATGGTTTGAAGCCGATGGCTACTGTACGGATGGAAATCAATGGAAAGGAATTCGAGGAAAATTCCAATGGTGACGGTCAATACGACGCCTTTGTACGTGCATTGCGAAAAATATATAAAGTGACATTGGGACGTAAGTTTCCGATGCTGACTAATTATGCGGTAACTATTCCTCCCGGTGGACGTACCGATGCTTTTGTGCAGACTGTGATAACCTGGAGCTTTGAAGATAAAGTCTTCCGTACCAGAGGGTTGGATGCAGACCAGACGGAAGCTGCAATTAAAGCTACCCTGAAGATGTTGAATATCATAGAGAGTGAGTATGAAAACATCGATTAAGGCATTGTCGGAGGAGAAACAGATAAAAATGAAGTAAATAAATAAAAGAAAAGATGGATTTTAAAATTGCAGTATTAGCCGGTGACGGTATCGGACCGGAGATTTCAGTACAAGGCGTTGATGTGATGAATGCCGTTTGTGAGAAGTTCGGACACAAGGTAAGTTATAAATATGCGATCTGTGGTGCAGATGCGATAGACAAGGTGGGCGATCCGTTTCCCGAAGCGACTTATGAAATTTGCAAGGATGCGGATGCCGTATTGTTCTCGGCTGTAGGTGACCCTAAGTTTGATAATAACCCAACGGCAAAGGTACGCCCGGAGCAAGGGTTGTTGGCTATGCGGAAGAAATTGGGATTGTTTGCTAACATCCGTCCGGTACAAACCTTTAAATGTTTGGTTCATAAATCGCCATTGCGTGCAGAGCTGGTAGAAAATGCAGATTTTATCTGTATCCGTGAGTTGACCGGTGGAATGTATTTCGGAGAGAAATATCAGGACAATGATAAGGCATACGATACAAATATGTATACTCGTCCCGAGATAGAACGTATTCTGAAAGTCGGATTCGAATATGCCATGAAGCGCCGCAAGCATTTGACAGTAGTCGATAAGGCAAATGTATTGGCTTCTTCCCGCTTATGGAGACAAATAGCACAGGAAATGGCTCCTCAATATCCGGAAGTAACTACGGACTATATGTTTGTAGACAATGCGGCAATGAAAATGATTCAGGACCCATGTTTCTTTGATGTGATGGTAACAGAAAATACTTTCGGTGATATTCTTACTGATGAAGGCTCTGTTATTAGCGGTTCCATGGGATTGCTGCCTTCTGCTTCAACCGGTGAGAGTACTCCTGTTTTTGAGCCGATTCATGGTTCATGGCCTCAGGCTAAAGGCTTGAATATTGCTAACCCGCTGGCTCAAATTTTATCAGTAGCGATGTTGTTTGAGTATTTCAATTGCAAAGAAGAAGGTGCATTAATTCGCCGGGCGGTAGATGCTTCTTTGGATGCAAATGTGCGGACACCCGAAATTCAGGTAGAAGGAGGTGCTAAATACGGAACAAAAGAAGTTGGTGCTTGGATTGTGGACTATATCAAGCAGGCGTAATCCGGTTTTATGCTGATGAGATAAGTTTTTCATGCTGTTGAAACAACAGTTTCATATTAATGAAATAACAATTTTGCAGGCATGAAAATAGGTGAAACAGAATACAAAAGTATAAGGTTGCGGTGAAAAAAAAACGAACCTTATACTTTTTTTTATTTAACTAAAGGAATCATTTCGCAGATTGCCGTACTTTTGCAACAAAATCTATTATAGATGAAACGAATACTGTGTTATTTTCTTTTCTTTTGTGTTTGCATTTATATGCAGGCACAGACGTATGATCAATTGGCAGCTCGTGCTGTGGAGGCGGCGGAGCGAGATAGTTTGGAACTTTCGGAAAAACTGTTTGAAGAGGCATTAAAGCTGGAACCGGCAAATATGCGCAATTCTATGCTGTTTTCAAATTTGGGGACAGTGCAACATCGGTTGGGAAAAATCGATAAAGCGATAGAATCCTATACTTTAGGACTTAATTTAGCTCCTTATTCCGTTACTATTTTATTGAATAGGGCTGCTCTGTATTTAGAGAAAAACCTTTATGAGAAAGCATATCTCGATTATTGCAATGTGATAGATATTGATAGAAAAAATCAGGAAGCTTTACTATATCGCGCTTACATTTATATGCAGCGTCGGGACTATAAAGAAGCCCGAATAGATTATAATACTTTGTTGCAAGAAGAGCCTAAAAACAAGATGGGGCGTTTGGGAATGGCTCTGCTGAATCAGAAAGAGTTAAAGTTTCGGGAAGCATTGGAAGAATTTAATCGTATGATAACGGATTATCCTAATGATGCTTCTTTATTGAAAGCACGTGCCAATTTAGAGATAGAAATGAACACTCCCGACTTGGCATTACTGGATTTGGAATCGGCCGCCAAGTTATCTCCTAAAGATGCGGAAATATACGTCATGTGTGGTGAAATATATCTGAGCCAGAAGAAAAAAAGGGAAGCTTATGTTGCTTTTGAAAAAGCAATAGAATTAGGCGTTCCCCGTCCAGAACTGCAAGATAAATTAAAGGCCAGTAAATAATATCTGGTCTTTAATTCTTTATTTCCCAATCTTCTTTTTGATCAGTTCGACAAATTCTTTTCCATATTTATCTTTTTTGTATTCTCCGATACCACTGATTTCTCCAAAAGCCTCAATACTGGTAGGTTGCTGTGTTGCTATCAGATGTAAGGTTTTATCAGATAATACAATATAGGCAGGGATGGCTTGTTGGTCTGCCAATCTCTTTCTTAATAGACGAAGTTCTTCAAATAGATCCTTATTTTCTTCACCGAAGGTTGTTGGCGTAGAGAAGAGGGCTTCTGGTTCTTGAGCCTTTTTCCTGCGACGTTCTTTCGGAGTGAATTCTTCCCGTTTTATGACAACCAGCATCGCCAGTTCTTTTCCGAATAGGACTTTATGCCCGCTTTCTGTTATTTTCAGATGGTTGTTTTCATTATATGCAATTTCAAAATAACCCAAGTTAAGCATTTGTAGCAAATAATCCTGCCAGTCACGGGCAGGGATATCTCGTCCGGCAGCATAAGTCTTCAGCTTGTCGTATCCTTTTTCTATCAATTCTTGTCCGGCAGCTCCCTTTAGGATGTCCACCAGCATGTGTGTACCGATTTGTTGATTGGTGCGTGCGATAGCGCTCAATGCTTTTTGGACGATGATAGTACCGTCAAACCTTTCCGGGGGATTACGGCATACATCACAATTACCACAATCATGATCCATCGTTTCTCCGAAATAGTTAAGAAGAATACGCCGACGGCAAATATCCGCTTCTGCATATTGTTGCATACGGTGGAGTTTCTCTAAATTTATTTCCTGTTGATTGCTTTCGGTAGCAAACTTTGATAGCAGAATCAAATCACTTAAAGAATAAAAAAGTAATGTATCGCTTTCCATTCCGTCCCGTCCTGCACGACCGATTTCCTGATAAAAGCTTTCAATACTTTTGGGGAGGTTGTAGTGGATGACCCAGCGAACATTTGATTTGTCTATGCCCATACCAAAGGCAATGGTGGCACATACTACTTGTACGCGGTCATTAATAAAGTTATTTTGGGCTTCATCGCGTGCAGTCGCACTCAGTCCGGCGTGATAAACAGCTACGCGTATTCCATGTTTTCTTAGCATTTCTGCCACGTTTTCCGTTTTGCTTCGGCTCATGCAATAAATAATTCCACATTCATTTTTATGGCGTGCTATAAATTCAAGTATGGTGCGCGTCTTGTCTTTTTGCTGGTATCCTCTTTTTACTTCCAAACTCAGATTAGGACGGTCGAAGGATGAAATAAATATTTTAGGATTACGTAAAGATAATTGTTTGATAATATCTTGACGGGTTATTTTATCGGCTGTGGCAGTTAAAGCTACGATTGGAACGTTAGGGAATTGTTCTCTGATTGTCTTGAGTTGAGTGTATTCTGGTCGGAAATCATGTCCCCATTGTGAGATACAATGAGCTTCATCTATGGCAACCAATGAAATGTGGATATCTTTTAATAAGAAGTTCATTTCCATTAGTAATCGTTCGGGGGAAATATAAAGTAATTTGATTTTCCCTTGCATACATTCCCGGCGTAGGTTGAAATTCTCCGTTTCGTCATTTGTGCTGTTCATTGCACGAGCCGCAATACCATTGGCTCTCAAACTTTCTACCTGGTCTTTCATTAATGAAATAAGCGGAGATACGACAATGGTCGTTCCGTCCATCATCAGAGCAGGAAGTTGATAACAAATTGATTTTCCACCTCCGGTGGGCATAAGAACCAAGGTGTCTTTTTTATCCAGTATGTTTTGGATAATGTTTTGTTGCAAAGGACGAAACGTATCGTATCCGAAGTATGTTTTGAGGATATGGAGCATATTCTGTTTATTATTTTAAAAGATAATGGAGAGCAAAGGTAGTAAAATCTTTAAGATGTGATGCTCTCTATATTGGTAATTAATTTGAGAGAGGACTTTTTGTAGATAACTGATTCAGGATGACACTGCTTCATTTGATAGTTTTTTGTCTGATATCTCAAGTCTTAATAAAGTTTTTTGAAGAAATTTGAATGCTGTGTTGTGATTAATTAAGAATAGAATTTAGCAAAAAAATTTGCATAAGCCAAAAAGAATCCCCACATTTGTACAAAATTTAATCATTATAATCTTATTAACTAACCAAACAAAAAAACTAAGTGATGAGCGACGCAGAAAAACAAGTAGAAGTTCAGGAAGAGGCTCCTAAGAAAAGACCTTATAACCTGCGAGAGAAAAAAGACAAAAAGGCTGCTTATAGATCATTGATCAGAGCAGAACTTGCTGATGAACTGTATGATAAAATTTTGAATATCATCGTGGTTCAGAAGAAATATAAGGATCCCAATTATTCTGCTAAAGATTTAGCGAGAGAGTTGAAGACAAACACTCGTTATTTGTCTGCTGTTGTAAATTCTCGTTTCGGTAAAAATTATTCTTGTCTTTTGAATGAGTATCGTATCAAGGATGCTAAGCATCTGTTGGTTGATAAACGTTATGCAGATAAGAATGTAGAAGAAATTAGTTCGATGGTAGGTTTTGCTAATCGTCAGTCTTTCTATGCAGCATTTTATAAAAATGTAGGAGAAACTCCTAATGGTTTCCGTAAGAGAAATATGGAAAAATAAAATATTAGTATCAAATATGATTTAGTAAAAAAGGAAAACAATAGTTTTCCTTTTTTTGTTTCAACATGAAACTGACATGGCGCTATTGGAAAAACACTTATTTATGATATTGGTAAGAGAGATTATGTTAGCAAGTTGCAAGTAGTATGGAGAAAGAAATAAAAGAAGAGAAAACGTTTGATTACACAGTAGAGCAGTTTGCGGATTTGCAATTGCTTCGTTATGTAGTACATGGTTTTGAGGACCTGTCGTTGGAGCAAAAAGAATTGGTTTATTATTTATCACAGGCAGCTTTGGAAGGTCGTGATATTTTGTTTGACCAAAATGGAAAATATAATTTGGTTATCCGTAGGATGCTTGAAACAGTATATACGGATTATCAGGGAAACCGTGCGGATGCAGATTTTGTCAATCTGGAGATTTATTTGAAACGGGTATGGTTTTCAAATGGCATTCATCATCATTATGCCTCAGACAAGTTTGTTCCGGCGTTTACTCCCGAATTTTTCAGAACGGCATTGAAAAATGTCGATGCTGCTAAATTGCCTTTGGCGGATGGCGAGACGGTAGATACGCTTTGTGATAGAATCTTTCCGGTTATCTTTGATCCTAAGGTTATGTCTAAACGCGTAAATCAGGCTGACGGGGAAGACCTGGTATTGACTTCGGCTGCGAATTATTATGATGGGGTAACCCAGCAAGAAGCGGAAGAGTTTTATAATGCTCTGAAAAATCCGGCTGATGACCAGCCTGTCATGTTTGGAATGAATAGTCGTTTGGTAAAAGAAAACGGACAAGTGCAGGAGAAAGTATGGAAATCAGGCGGATTGTATGGGGCGGCCATCGATAAAATAATTTGTTGGTTGGAGAAGGCTTTCGAAGTGGCAGAAAATGAAGTGCAGAGGGCTGTGATTGAAAAGCTTATCCGTTTTTATAAGGAGGGAGATTTACATACGTTTGATGAATATTCTATCCTTTGGGTAAAGGATTTGGATTCCCGTGTTGATTTTGTCAATGGGTTTATAGAAAGCTATGGTGACCCGTTGGGGATGAAAGCAAGTTGGGAATCCATTGTCAATTTTAAGGATTTGGAAGCAACCAAACGTACGGAGACAATCAGTGCCAATGCGCAATGGTTTGAAGAACACTCACCGGTAAATCCGTCTTTTAAAAAGAAGAAAGTGAAAGGCGTATCTGCAAAAGTCATAACGGCAGCAATGCTGGGAGGTGATTTATATCCGGCAACAGCTATCGGCATCAATCTGCCTAACTCGAATTGGATTCGTAGTGTTCACGGATCGAAATCCGTAACTATTGGCAATTTGACAGATGCTTATAATAAGGCTGCTCATGGTAACGGTTTTATGGATGAGTTTGTATATGGTGCGGAAGAAAAAAAATGGATAGACAAGTACGCGGATTTGACGGGCGACCTTCATACCGATTTGCATGAATGTTTGGGGCATGGTTCGGGACAATTGTTGCCCGGCATAGATCAAGATGCTTTGAAAGCATATGGTTCTACCATCGAAGAAGCGCGTGCCGACTTGTTCGGCCTTTATTATTTGCCCGATCAAAAGATGATAGAACTTGGTCTGACTCCGAATGAAGATGCATTTAAGGCTGAGTATTATACATATATGATGAATGGATTGATGACTCAGCTTGTCCGCATTGAGTATGGTCATTCGGTGGAGGAGGCACACATGCGCAATCGTCAGTTGATAGCTAAGTGGGCTTATGAAAAAGGAGCCTCCGAAAAAGTTGTTGAACTGGTGAAGAAAGAGGAGAAAACTTATGTGAAAATCAATGATTATAAAAAACTGCGTGATCTGTTCGGTACTCTGTTAGCCGAAATACAACGTATCAAGAGCGAAGGAGATTATGAGGCAGCCCGTCAACTGGTAGAGAAATATGCCGTGAAGGTTGACCCGCAACTGCATGCAGAAGTCCTGTCGCGCTATGAAAAGTTGCATTTGGCTCCATACAAAGGATTTATCAATCCTGTATACGAGGCCGTGACCGATGAAAAAGGTCGTATAATCGATGTGAAGGTTTCTTATCAAGAGGGTTATGCCGAGCAAATGTTGCGATATAGCCGAGAGTATTCAAATCTACCTTATCTAAATGAATAAAAAAGGAAAACTATGGATGTACATGAAATAATAAAAGATATCAAGGGACAATTTCGTTTGTTTATGAATGGAGTTGTTTCTCAAAGTATGCGTGAAAAAGGACTGGATTATAAATTGAATTTTGGTATTGAACTCCCGCGCCTGAAAGAAATAGCTGCCCGTTATGAGAAGAACCATGATGTGGCTCAGGCATTGTGGAAAGAGAACATACGCGAATGTAAAATACTGGCCGGCATGTTGCAGCCTGTGGAAACCTTTTATCCCGAAATTGCAGATATTTGGGTAGAAGATATGCGTTATCCCGAAATTGCAGAACTCACTTGTATGACACTGTTTCAAGAACTGCCATATGCTTCGGAAAAAGCATTTGAATGGATGGCTGACGACCGCGAATATTTTCAGTTATGCGGTTTTATGCTGATGGCAAGACTATTGATGAAAGGCAATCAACTGAATGAACGTGCGGAAGCCGAATTTCTTGATCAGGCATTGACAAGCTTGCAGAGTGAAGAGCTACTGCCGCAAAAAGCAGCGGCTACAGCTTTGCGTAAGTTTGCTGTCCAAAGCCGGGAGAATAGCAAGAAGATAAACAGATTGCTTGCCCCTATCGTCAAATCAGACAAGCCCGGAGTGGCAGTTTTGGCCTCTGAAATAAAATTAGAGGCAGAATATTGGCATTAAACTTTCATGTTATCACAAAAAGGTTTAACTTTGACGGCTGAACTGAAATCTGCGATGGAAGAAAATGTGAAAGATACTGTAAAACAGGTTTTAACTGAGTACCTGCAGAAGAACGGGCATCGAAAGACGCCCGAAAGGTATGCTATACTCGATACTATCTATTCCATCAAAGGGCACTTTGACATTGATACGCTCTATAATTATATGGCAACTGATGGCAAGTTTCGCGTCAGCCGTGCCACTCTTTATAATACTATTGTTTTGTTTATTGATGCAAAGCTGGTCATAAAACATCAGTTTGGTAACTCTTCCCAGTACGAGCGTGCGTACAATAATGAAACCCATCATCACATGATATGTACGGAATGTGGCAAAGTTACAGAGTTTCAGAATGAAAGTCTGAAGCAGGCTATTGCCAGTACGAAGCTGAAAAAGTTTACGGCTTCCAATTACTCCTTATATATATATGGTGTATGTAGCAAATGTATTTGGGCAAAACGCAAAAAGAAAAAAAATAAGTAACAATAAAACGAAGAAACATGAAAGTAGATGTCTTGTTAGGTTTGCAATGGGGTGATGAAGGCAAAGGTAAGGTTGTCGATGTATTGACTCCCCGTTATGATGTAGTAGCTCGTTTTCAGGGAGGACCTAATGCCGGTCACACTTTGGAATTCGAAGGTCAAAAATATGTACTCCGTTCTATTCCTTCGGGAATTTTTCAAGGTGATAAGGTAAATATAATCGGTAATGGTGTGGTACTTGACCCATCGTTGTTCAAAGCAGAAGCGGAAGCTCTCGAAGCCAGTGGTCATCCATTGAAGGAACGTTTGCACATTTCGAAGAAAGCACATCTGATTTTACCGACCCATCGTATTCTGGATGCTGCATACGAAGCTGCTAAAGGTGATGCAAAAGTGGGTACTACCGGTAAAGGTATTGGTCCGACTTATACTGATAAAGTTAGCCGTAACGGTATACGTGTGGGAGATATCCTCCATAATTTTGAAGAAAAATATGCAAAGGCAAAGGCTCGTCACGAACAAATCTTGAAGAGTCTGAACTATGAATATGATATAACGGAATTGGAAAAACAATGGTTGGAAGGAATCGAATACCTGAAACAATTCCATTTGGTAGATAGTGAACACGAAATCAATAACTTGTTGAAAGACGGTAAGACGGTCTTGTGTGAAGGTGCGCAAGGCACTATGTTGGATGTTGATTTCGGTTCTTATCCTTTTGTTACTTCTTCAAATACCATTTGTGCAGGTGCTTGTACCGGTTTGGGTATCGGTCCGAATAAAATCGGTAATGTTTACGGTATCATGAAAGCTTATTGCACGCGTGTCGGTGCAGGTCCTTTCCCGACTGAATTGTTTGACGAGACAGGCAAGAAGATTCGTGACTTGGGTCATGAGTATGGTGCTGTGACGGGGCGTGAACGTCGTTGCGGATGGATTGATCTGGTAGCCTTGAAGTATTCTATCATGGTGAACGGTGTAACTCAACTGATTATGATGAAGAGTGATGTGCTTGATGATTTTGATACCATCAAGGCGTGTGTAGCTTATAAGGTAAACGGCGAGGAGATAGATTATTTCCCGTATGATATTACAGATGGAGTAGAGCCTGTTTATGCCGAACTGCCGGGATGGAAGACAGACATGACCAAAATGACCAGTGAGGATGAATTCCCCGAAGAATTTAATGCTTATATCAGCTTCCTGGAAGAACAGTTGGAGACTCCTATCAAGATTATTTCTGTAGGTCCCGACCGTGAACAAACCATTGAACGCTATACCGAAGAGTAATTAGTCGGATATCCATAATAAGAAAAAGCGCAATTTTATCGGTTGCGCTTTTTTTATATGAATATCCAAAGAAGAGGATTGGATATAGGTCGTATGTGGACATAAAAAAAGGCTATCTTCCCAGACAGCCAATCTTTTTGTTAACCTTAAATCTAATACTATGAAAAACACGTTGCAAATATACGGACATTTATTGAAAATACAAGTTTTAGAGTCAAATCAGTGCGTATTATAACACGGTTTATTATGTTGTCGGATTTATTAACAAGCCGGATTCTAAATAATCAGAAAATGTTATAATTCCTTTCATTGTAATAGGGAAGTCTTGTTCTTTCTAAGTAATGAAGATTATATGGGGAAGGGGTATAAAATAAAAAAGGAGCAACGCCTTGCTCCAACCTTTGTTAACCTTAAATCTAATACTATGAAAAACACATTGCAAAGGTACGGACTTTAGCGAAATATGCAAATAAAACAAGTAAAAAAGTATGTTTTCTAACACGTTTTAAGAGATTTGCTCTATTTGTTAAATCCGAGAAGCTATTTATCTGTTTCTTTTTTATCTTTTTTGCATATAAAACCGTATCTTTGTTACCACTTTTGCAAAAGGATAAAAACGAATGGTTTCAGTAGATAATTTAAAGGTAGAATTTGGAGTTACACCCCTGTTTGAGGATGTATCATACGTAATCAATAAAAGAGACCGCATTGCGCTGGTTGGAAAAAACGGTGCAGGCAAATCTACCATGTTGAAGATTTTGGCCGGTCTGCAAGCCCCCACTTCAGGTATGGTTTCTGTTCCAAAAGAGGTAAGTATAGGCTATCTGCCTCAGGTAATGATACTGAGTGATAAGCATACAGTGATGGAAGAAGCAGAGATGGCATTTGAACATATTTTCGAGATGCAGGAAAGCCTTGAAAAAATGAATCAAGAATTAGCCGACCGCACGGATTATGATTCGGAGGGATATCATAATTTGATTGAGAAGTTTACTCATGACAATGAACGCTTCCTGATGATGGGAGGTACTAACTATAAGGCTGAGATAGAGCGCACGTTGATAGGATTGGGTTTTTGCCGTGAAGACTTTACCCGCCCTACTTCCGAGTTTAGCGGTGGTTGGCGTATGCGCATCGAGTTGGCTAAGTTGCTCTTACGCCGCCCGGATGTATTGCTTCTTGACGAGCCTACTAACCATTTGGACATTGAAAGTATCCAATGGTTGGAAAACTTCTTGAAGGTGAGTGCCGGAGCTGTGGTATTGGTCAGCCATGACCGCGCCTTTATTAATAATGTGACTAATCGTACCATTGAGATATCCTGTGGACACATTTATGATTATAAGGTGGCATATGATGAGTTTGTGGTGTTGCGCAAAGAACGTCGGGAACAACAACTTCGTGCATACGAGAATCAGCAGAAACAGATTCAGGATACGGAAGATTTTATAGAACGGTTCCGCTATAAAGCTACTAAAGCTGTACAGGTGCAAAGCCGCATCAAGCAATTAGAAAAAATAGTTCCTATTGAGATTGACGATGAAGATAATTCTGCATTGCGTCTGAAGTTCCCGCCCGCCATGCGTTCGGGTAATTATCCTGTAATTTGTGAAGGAGTGAAGAAAGCCTATGGCAATCATGTTGTGTTTCATGATGTGACTCTGACCATTAATCGTGGTGAGAAGGTTGCATTTGTGGGAAAGAACGGTGAAGGTAAGTCTACGTTGGTAAAATGTATTATGGACGAGATTCCATACGAAGGCAAGCTGACCATCGGACACAATGTACAAATCGGATATTTTGCTCAAAATCAGGCCCAGCTGCTGGATGAGAATCTGACAGTGTTTGACACAATTGATTATGTGGCTAAAGGAGATATCCGTTTAAAAATCAGAGATATATTGGGAGCCTTTATGTTTGGAGGCGAAGCATCGGACAAGAAAGTAAAAGTACTTTCGGGAGGAGAGCGTAGCCGATTGGCTATGATTAAATTGCTGCTTGAACCGGTTAACTTTCTTATTTTGGATGAGCCTACCAACCATCTTGATATGCGTTCGAAAGATGTACTGAAGGAAGCGATTAAAGAGTTTGACGGTACGGTAGTGGTAGTATCCCATGACCGTGAGTTTCTGGATGGGTTGGTGACTAAAGTTTTTGAGTTTGGCGGCGGTGTGGTGAAAGAACATATCGGAGGTATTTATGATTTCTTGCAGAAAAAGAAGATAGAGAACCTGAATGAACTGCAACTTTCTTCTTCTCCTACTGCTTCTGCGATGAAAAAAGAAGAAGGAGAACCGGTAAGTGAGAATAAACTCTCATACGAGGCTCAGAAAGAATTGAATAAAAAATTGCGTAAATTGGAGAAACAAGTGGCAGACTGCGAGCAGAAAATAGAAAAGCTGGAAGCGCAGATAGCCGAAGTCGAAGCTAAGATGGCAACTCCTGAAGGGGCATCGGACATGAGTCTTTACGAGCAGCACCAACAGTTGAAGAAAGATTTGGATGCTGTGGTAGAGGAATGGGAGAGTGTTTCCATAGAGCTGGAAGAAGCACAGGGCTGACAATCAAATATAATTTTATATATAGATTCAGATGAAAGCAAAACATTATTTACCTATGGCTGCACTGGCGCTGACGATAGCTGCCGGCTGTGAAAGCAAGAAAGAGGCTGTGATGGCTTCAGGAATAGATTTAGGCAACTTGGATACAACTGTGGTCCGAGGTGCGGATTTCTTTCAATATGCTTGTGGCGGTTGGATGAAAAAACATCCGTTGACAGACGAGTATTCACGCTTCGGTTCATTCGATATGCTGGCAGAGAACAATCGCGAGCAGTTAAAAGGATTGATTGCGGAAATTGCCGGACAGGAAAATGAGAAAGGCACGGTAGCTCAAAAGATTGCCGATATTTATAATTTGGCGATGGACAGTGCCAAACTGAATACAGAAGGAATAGAGCCTATCAAAGCAGATTTGGAGAGAATCGCTTCGGTAAAAGACAAGGCGGAGATCGTTCCGTTGATGGCTGAATTGTCTCATATCGGCATACGTCCTTATTTCACTTTCTTTGTTGATGCCGATATTATGGACAGTAAGAGTAATTTGTTCCAATTATATCAGGGAGGTATCAGTTTGGGTGAGAAGGAATATTATTTGGATACCGATGAGGCTACAACAGATATTCGTAATAAATATAAGGAACATATTGTAAAGATGTTCCGGCTGGCGGGCTTTGATGAATCTGCTGCCCGGAAGAATATGGAGGCAGTGCTTGAAATTGAAACACGCATAGCCAAAGCTTCTTTCAGTGCTGTGGAACAGCGTAATCCTGCTGCCAATTATCATAAGATGACGTTGGATGAACTGAAGAAATCTGTTCCGGGCATTGATTGGGATGCATTTCTCAGTGGGGTGGGAGTAAAAGGTGTTACGGAACTGAGCGTGTCTCAGGTGGAACCCATCAAGGAAGTGGAAAAGATAATCAATACCATACCTGTAGAAAAGCAAGTTGCTTATATGCAATGGAAGTTAATCAACCGGGCAGCGAGTTACTTGAGTGATGAGTTTGTAGCACAGAACTTTGATTTTTATGGCAAAACCTTATCGGGAAGAAAAGAAAACCAACCTCGCTGGAAACGTGCGGTGGGCACAGTGAACGGCATGTTGGGTGAAGCGGTAGGACAGATGTATGTGGAAAAATACTTCCCCGCTGCCGCCAAAGAACGTATGGTGCAGCTGGTCAAGAACCTGCAGACGGCGTTGGGCGAACGCATCCAAAACTTGGAATGGATGGGCGACAGTACTAAAGCCAAAGCCATCGAGAAGTTGAATTCTTTCTATGTGAAAGTGGGCTACCCCGATAAGTGGAGAGATTATACGGCTTTGGATGTTGAAAAAGACTCTTATTGGGCAAATGTGAAACGTGCCACTAAGTTTGAACTCGATTATGAATTGGCAAAGGCCGGTAAGCCGGTAGATCGTGACGAGTGGGGAATGACTCCGCAAACTGTGAATGCTTATTACAATCCGACTACCAATGAAATTTGTTTCCCCGCCGGTATCCTTCAGTATCCGTTTTTTGATATGAATGCCGATGATGCTTTCAATTACGGAGCTATCGGTGTGGTTATCGGACATGAAATGACTCATGGATTTGATGATCAGGGACGTCAATTCGATAAAGATGGTAATTTGAAAGACTGGTGGACACCGGAAGATGCGGAACGTTTCAATAAACGAGCTCAGGTAATGGTGAACTTCTTCGACAGCATTCAGGTATTGCCGGGATTATATGCGAACGGTTCTCTTACTTTAGGTGAGAATATTGCCGACCACGGAGGTTTGCAGGTTTCTTTCCAGGCATTTAAAAATGCAACCAAAGACGCTCCTTTGGGAGTGGTGGACGGATTTACACCCGAACAACGCTTCTTCCTGTCATACGCCGGAGTATGGGCGGGTAATGTACGTGATGAACAGATCCGTTTACAGACAAAATCCGATCCTCATTCTTTGGGCAGATGGCGTGTTAATGGAGCGCTTCCTCAAATCGGTGCATGGTATGAGGCATTCAACATAACCGAAAACGACCCGATGTATTTGGCACCGGAGAAGCGGGTTTCTATTTGGTAAGATATTCTTTGGTATCCGCCGGTAGAGGGTAGGTTTGGAATTTCACAAATTTAATCGGAAAACAGTGAAGTTGGGAATCTATCCTCTACGGTGGATATTTTTTCTTTTGATATAACTCTCTTTCTATTTGGATTTTAATCAATAAACCGTTATTTTTGCAGGCGATGAAACAAAGAAGGTATATAGCATGGTTTTTGATACTTGTTAGCATCATTATGTTAACGGCATCTGTCTTGCCGCACCATCATCACCGTGAAATACTTTGTTTGCAACATGATATTACAGTCTGTGGCTGTCAGTGTTCGGGGGAACAGCATAATCACGATGTATCGCATGACAAGCATACGTGTAATGCCGGTTGTGTGACTAAATTCAAGACTATTACTCCCGAGAAGGTGCAGAATAGCGTTTCGCCGGACTATTCCTTCTGTTCGTTGCTTTACACAGTGCCGGATATTTTGTTGCTTTCATTGCGACTTACCGAACGCAATACGATTCCTGATACTTATTATTTAGAAAAACTACATTCTACATGCCTGCCCCATGTCAAGGGTTTGCGTGCTCCTCCCTATGTTCTTGCTTAACAGATAGAAACGACCTTTTTATCAGCAACTTTGTTGCATCTTTATTATCCTAATTTTGTAATCAGATTAAAAAAGTAAGAACAAATAATATCATCATGAAGAAACTTATCTTTATGGGAGTCTT
>ENA-ORTV01001966-ORTV01001966.1-human-gut-metagenome-genome-assembly--contig:-NODE-1966-length-20688-cov-3.448650_pt1 | contig 20688 bp, 13 predicted proteins | sample MGYA00241915_ERZ509194 | MGnify/ENA primary metagenome ERZ509194 (study PRJEB26280, sample SAMEA2338810) | human gut metagenome | biome: human gut; feature: human-associated habitat; material: faeces... | reverse complement strand
ACCGCTCAAGCGGAAGCAGGCGCCGCCGATCCGGTTGGCACACCGGCCGATGGTGCCCCCCAGACCGGCGTCCAGGGTTTCATAGCTCACAAGGTCATCGTAGCCCAGGACCACGTCGACCCGCTCGCCCGTCCGATCCGGCACCCACAGCGCTCGGACCGCTGCGCCGAAGGGAAGTAGCTCCACGGAAAGCTGCTCGTTGAAGAGGACGATCAGCGGAACCTCCTGCTCATGATGATGACCAAAGGGTATGATTCGATACATCATGGAGACCTCCCCTCAGCGGACGCTGTCCACAAACCGCAAAAATGCCGCCTGGCCCTCCGGCGTGCGTTTATAGACGCCGGCGTGCTCCAGAACTTGAGCAAAGACGGCGCCCACCTCCTGCTGCAAGACATCCCCGGCATTGTTCGCCGTGAAGGTATAGCGGGTCCGCAGCTCCTCGGCCCAATCAGCGTGCTTTTCCAGGGCCGTATGCTCTCGGGGATTGCCATTGGCGGCTAGGACCTCCCCCAGCTCCGCCAGCTCATCCTTGAGGCGAGCCGGCAGCACTGCAAGGCCCATCACCTCAATGAGGCCGATGTTCTCCTTTTTGATGTGGTGCAGCTTTGCATGGGGGTGGTACACGCCCAGCGGATGCTCCGGGGTGGTGATGTTGTTGCGCAGGACCAGATCCAGCTGATATCTGCCATCCCGCACCCGGGCAATGGGGGTGATGGTGTTGTGGGGCTCGCCGTCCGTCTCGGCAAAGATAAAGCTTGCCTCGTCGGTATAGCCGCGCCATGCGGTCAGGATCTTGTCGGCCAGCTCCACCAGACGCTCGTCATCCGCACAGGTCAGGCGGATGCAGCTCATGGGCCAGTGGACGATGCCGGCCTCCACGTCCTCAAAGCCGGGGAAGACCCATGCCTTCTCGATGGGGGCTTTGGCCATGGCGAACTCGTAGTGGCCGCCCTGGAAGTGGTCGTGGCTCAGGATGCTGCCGCCCACAATGGGCAGGTCGGCATTACTGCCCACGAAATAGTGGGGGAACAGGCCCACGAAGTCCAGCAGCTTGCGGAAGGTGGCCCGCTCGATCTTCATGGGGGTGTGCTGGCTGTTGAACACGATGCAGTGCTCGTTGTAGTAGACATAGGGGCTGTACTGCAGATTCCATGCGCTGCCGTTGATGGTCAGCGGGATGATGCGGTGGTTCTCGCGGGCGGGATGGTTCATCCGGCCTGCATAGCCCTCGTTCTCCACGCAGAGCTGGCACTTGGGGTAGGCGCTCTGGGGGGCCAGCTTGGCGGCGGCAATGGCCTTGGGGTCCTTTTCGGGCTTCGAGAGGTTGATGGTGATGTCAAGGTCGCCGTAAGGGGTCTTGGTGACCCACTTGAGGTCCCGCTTGATGCGGTAGCGGCGGATGTAGTCGGTGTCCTGACTGAACTTGTAGAACCAGTCGGTGGCGGCCTGGGGGCCCTCTTCCTCGTACCGCTCCTCAAAGTTGGCGCGGACAATGGAGGGGCGCGGGGTCAGCACGCCCATCAGCTTGGTGTCAAACAGATCGCGGGCGGTGGAATTGTCCTCACACACGCCCCGGGCTACGGCATCGTCCACCAGCGTTTTCAGGATGCTCTCGAGGTCGGTGTAGCAGACATCCCCCTCAGGCTCGGCAAAGCTGTCCAGCTGCATGGTCATCAGCAGCTGGTTGCGGATGTAGATCTCGTCATCGGGCAGGATGAGCCCGGTGTCCAGCCCATAGTTGACGAGCTGTTGAATGGCGGTAGAGATCACAGCACGGCACCTCCTTCCGGACGGATGGAGAGGATGTGGCACTTGCCTGCGCCCAGAATGGCCTCCATCTCAGCCTTGAAGGCATCCAGCTTCTCCAGCGGTACAAAGGCCTGCACGGTGCCGGCAAAGCCGCCGCCGTGAACGCGGACAGCGCCCGCGCCGTTCAGGAAATGCTTTGCGGCGGCAATGGTCACAGCCACTTCCTGATGCTCCTTGTACCCAGCGGGGATGACGTTCTGCAGGTATTCCCAGCTGCTGGTGCCGGATTCGTTGACCAGCTGCAGGAAGGTCTCAAAATCCCCGGCGCGCAGGGCGTTTACCTGCCGGGCAACGCGCTGGTTGTCGGCGTAGATGTGGAAAGCCCGGAGCACAGCACGGTCACCGCACTGTTTGCGGCATGCGGGCAGATTTGCAATAAAGGTCTCAAAGGGCACATCCCGCAGGACCTGGCCGCCGCAGACAGCGGCCACGGCGCGGCACTCGTTGGGGATGGCGGCGTACTCATCGGTCAGGTCGGCGTGGTCTGCACCGGAATCCAGGATGCAGAGGGCAAGGCCTGCCTGAGAGAAATCTACCTGCACCGGCTCCACATCGGGGTGGGCAGGATCGGCAAAGTCGATGGTGATAATGTTGCCCACGCTGGAGGCCATCTGATCCATCAGGCCGCAGGGCTTGCCAAAGTAGACGTTCTCTGCCCACTGCCCGATCTGCGCAATGGCGATGGGGGAGACCTTTTCGGCCATGAAGCGGTCGTTCAGGATGACACCGATCAGCACCTCAAAGGCGGCAGAGGACGAAACGCCGCTGCCCTTGGGCACATTGGAGGAGATGTACACGTCCAGGCCGGAGAGGGCGGCACCCCGCTCCTTGAAGGCCTCGCACTCGCCCCGCAGCAGGGCCATGGTGGTGTTCTCTTCCTCCTTGCGGGCAGCAAGGTCGCCAAGGTCGATGACACAGAGGTCATAGCCCTCGCTCTGCACACGCAGCTGGTTCAGGCCGTTGGGGGCAGCGGCAGCGATCATGTCAATGTTCACGCTGCCGGCCAGCACCCGGCCATGCTGGTGGTCGGTGTGGTTGCCGCCGATCTCGGTGCGGCCCGGGGCGCTGTACAGTCCGGCCTCGGTGTGGGCACCAAAGGTAGCTTCCAGCCCGTCCAGCACTGCCGCATAGCGTGCGGCGTGGGCAGCGGTCTGCTCCGGCGAACAGCAGTAGAGGGAGGCCAGCCGGGCGGTATGGGTGCCGCCCGCCAGCTCCTGCTTCCAGACAGAAATAGGCTTCATCATGGCGCGTTCCTCCTTGTATAGGTGAATGATTCTTCAAAGGGCCAGGGCCCGTTCTTCTGATTCTATAATATCGGTTCTGTCGAGAAAAGACCATGTATTATTGTTGCATCTGGATGAAAGGTCAACGCAGTTCCGGCGGTCAGCTCCGGGGCGCGAAATCGCCGCCGGTGAGCCCGTCGAGGTTCAGCATCCCTTCCAGCGCGGCAATGTCGGTGGAAACATCCAGCGCATCGGAGGCAAACAGTTTGTCCAGCTGGTTTTCAAATGCGGTGATGAGCAGATCCATGCTCCGCTCAATGCTCTGCTTTGCCTCAGTGATGTTGGTGCCCTGCACATCCTGTGCCGAAAGCTGGGCGTAGGTATTCAGCAGCTTCAGCGCGGTTGGCAGGTAGTAATCCATAAATTTCTGCAGCTGGGCTTTTTTGTCCGGGTCCTTTTTTGCCAGTGCGAAGATGCGGGCGCTGACATCCTCCAGCCGGGAGATCTTGGCCGTCATCACCGGGTCGGGGATGGCATCGTTGGCCTGCCGGAGCTGGCGCTGCAGGGCGGCATACTGATCCTCGGGAGCCGGTGCGGGTGCGGGCTCGGCGGGTCTGGGCGGCTGGGGCGCAGCGCCCCGCACCACCAGCGTGCCGGTGCGGTTGTCGATATAGGCATCGGCCCCGAAATAGCCGTGGTCGATGGCGCGCTCCACGGCGGCGCGGCCCCTGTCGGCATCAATGCCCGCAGCTGCAAAGAGTTCGTCCAGCGGGATATTATCCCGGGTCCCAACGATCTTGTCCAGCTGGCGCTCCAGCTTGCGGGCCTGCTTCATCCGCAGGCCCATGGCCAGCGCAGCGCCGCCGCCAATGGTCTGGGCCAGCGCGGTCAGAAACTCGCCCCAGTCGAACCAGTAGCCCCACATGTCAATGATATCGGCAAGGCCTGCAAGGCCCACCACCAGAAAGATGCCGCCGAACACCGTGCAGAGGCTGGTCAGGGTCTTGTGCCGCTTTTTGGCGTTCTGCTGCTCGGCAGTGGGCACATCGTGGCCGTAGACCGGCTCAGTGTCCCGGGCCGGCTGACCGGCACCGGTGTCCTGGGAGCGGAAATCGCTGGAATATTCCGCGTTCTCCTGCTCCTTTTTCTCAGCATCCCGGTCAATGGCACGCAGGATGAAGAACAGGATGCCCAGCCAGGGCGACATGGCGAACAACACCAGTAACGCGATGGTTGGGATGTGGGCAAGAAAATGTTTGCTGCGTCTGGGCTCCATGGGGCAGAATCCTCCTAAAATAAAAAAGCCGTGTTCCACTTTATTATAGCGGAGCACGGCCCTTTTGTTAAGGGGGTAATTTATTTGTGGGAAAGGGAATTACTTCATCAGGCTGCAAACGGCCTCGGCGTAAGCGGCGGGATCATCCACGGGCAGGCCCTCGATCAGCTGTGCCTGTGCATAGAGCAGGCTGCTGTATTTCTTGACCTTGTCGGTATCACCGGTGTCCTGTGCGGCCTTCAGCACGGCGAACACAGGGTGGTTGATGTTCAGCTCCAGCACCTTGTCGCTCTTCACGCCCTCGCTGCCGGGCTGCTTGGAGAGCACCTTCTCCATCTCGATGGACAGGGGGCCGTCGGCGCTCAGGCAGACAGGGTGATCCTTCAGGCGGGTGGAGACCTTGACCTCCTTGACCTTGCCGTCCAGCGCGTCCTTCATGGCATCGAACAGAGGCTTGTTCTCGGCGGTGGCATCTTCAGCGGCCTTTTTCTCGTCCTCGGTCTCAAGGCCCAGATCGCCGCTGTTGACGTTCTTGAACTCCACGGTGCCGTCCTTGCCCTCGGCATCCTTGCGGGGGTAGCTGCGCATGATCTGCAGGCAGAACTCATCCACGTCCTCGGTCAGCAGCAGGACATCATAGCCCTTGTCCAGAACCAGCTCGGCGGCGGGGAGCTTTGCCAGACGATCGGTGGAGTCGCCGGCGGCAAAGTAGATGAACTTCTGCTCGGCAGGCATCTTGTCCACATACTCCTGCAGGGTGACCATCTTCTGCTCCTTGGCAGACCAGAACAGCAGCAGGTCACGCAGCAGCTCGGCGTGCATCCCGTAATCAGAGTAAGCGCCGAACTTGATCTGGCGGCCGAATTCCTTCCAGAATGCCTCGTACTTTTCGCGGTCGTTGACCAGCATGGAGTGCAGCTCGTTCTTGATCTTCTTTTCCAGTGCATTGTGGATCAGCTTGAGCTGATTGTCCTTCTGCAGCATCTCGCGGCTGATGTTCAGGCTCAGATCCTGGCTGTCCACAATGCCCTTGACGAAGCTGAAGTAATCGGGCAGCAGGTCTGCGCACTTTTCCATGATGAGCACGCCGGATGCGTACAGGGCCAGGCCCTTCTCATACTCCTTGGTGTAGAAATCGTAGGGGCGGTGGCTGGGCACGAACAGCAGGGCGTTGTAGTTGGCGGTGCCCTCGGTGCGGCTCACGATGACGCGGGCGGGGTCAGAGTAATCGTTGAACTTATCCTTGTAGAAGCTGGCGTATTCCTCGTCGGTGACCTCGCTCTTCTGCTTCTTCCAGATGGGCACCATGCTGTTCAGGGTCTCAAGCTCGGTGTAGGTCTCCCACTCCGGCTTGTAGTCCTCGGGCTTGGGATCGGGTTCGGGCTTCTGACGGCTCTTCTCCCGCTCCATCTGGATGGGATAGCGCACATAGTCGCTGTACTTTTTGACGATGGCCACAATGCCGTATTCATCGAGGAAGTTTTCGTAATTGTCGGTATCGGTGCTGCCCTTGATGTGCAGGATGATGTCGGTACCGGCGGTTTCCTTCTCGGCGGGGGTCAGCTCGTAGCCGTCAGCACCGCTGGACTCCCACTGCCAAGCCTCGTCCGCACCGTATGCCTTGGAGATGACGGTGACCTTGTCGGCGACCATGAAGGCGGAGTAGAAGCCCACACCGAACTGACCGATGATGTCGATGTTCTCGTCCTTGTTGTCCTTCTTGAAGTCCAGAGAACCGGAGTGGGCGATGGTGCCCAGGTTCTGCTCCAGCTCTTCTTTGGTCATGCCGATGCCGTTATCGGAGACAGTCAGCAGGCGGTTGTCCTTGTCGCGGGTGAGCAGGATGCGGAAATCGCCCTTGTTCATGCCCACGGAGGGATCGGTCAGGCTCTTATAATAAAGTTTGTCGATGGCATCCGAAGCGTTGGAGATCAGCTCACGCAGGAAGATCTCCTTGTTGGTGTAGATGGAGTTGATCATCATGTCCATCAGTTTTTTGCTTTCAGCCTGAAATTCTTTCTTCGCCATAATACAAAACCTCTTTTGTACAGTATTCAGATCCGGCCCCTCGCAAAAGGAGCGGCAATGCAGAAGAAGCAGCTGATACTACATCTTCTTAGCACTCATATCTTTCGAGTGCTAATATACACCGATGCGGGTCAAAAATCAAGGGGTTTCATAAAAAGTTCAGAAATGAACTGGAACAAAATGCCTTTTGTGCGTTGCTACAAAAAATTCATAAAGAAATAGTTGACCTTTCACAATTTTTAGCGTATACTGGTCAGCGGAAACAAACGAGGAAAGAGGAATATGTTATGGCAATGAAGCCGGAGATCTCCGTGAAGAACCTGCTGATGCAGGCATTCCTGACGGGCTGGGAACGCTCGGACAAGAGCATTTCGCAGGATGAATACTTACAGAGCGCCATTCAGGTCATTGAGGTGCTGCAGGTGGAACCTGAAAATGTCTACGCCGAGGAGGGCCTGGGCCTGACCGATGGCGACGAGGTGGATCATCTGGACGACCTGCTGCGGGCAGACGGCCAGTGGCTGTATTACGGCGTGGAGGAGGAGAACTTCTTCCTCATCCAGTGGTACCCGGACAAGGCTTCTGCCGAGGCCAAGCTGGCCGAGCTGGAGGCGCTGGGCGACGGCAAGCAGTATCTGGTGGACCTGAGCCTGACCCGCGAAAATCCTTCGGCCGCTGAGAACTTCGGCAGCTCCAACCCGGTTCAGCTGCGGAGCTGAGCTGAGCGTTTCTGACAAAAAGAAAGGGAATTTTCCATGCAGCTTTCACAAACGGAACGGGAGCGCCTGTCCGCTATTCTGGAACAGTACGACCATCACCCCAAGGTGCAGGAAATGCGTGAGTTTATCCAGCACGGTGATGTGACCACTTACCAGCACTGCAAGAATGTGGTCGTGGTCAGCTGCTGGATCAACCACCGCTTCCATTTGGGAGCCGATGAGACCACGCTGGCCGTGGGGGCCTTCCTCCACGATTTCTATCTCTATGACTGGCACAAGCAGGGCTCTTTCCACGGCCTGCGGCATCTGTTTGAGATGCACGGCTTTTCCCACCCGGGGTCGGCCTGTGTGAACGCACAGCGGGTGTTCGGCATTACCAAAAAGGAGCAGAACGTCATTGCAAGCCACATGTGGCCCCTGACCTTCCGCCATATCCCGACCTGCCGCGAGGCGGTCATCGTCTGTCTGGCGGACAAATACTGCGCCATTGTGGAGAGCATGTTCCGCCGCACAAGGGTGGGCGCTGACGAAGAAGAGTGGTAAAGAAGCCGCCGTACTGTTCACATGAAAGAAAGCAAAAGACCAGAGTTGTAACGCCGTTTGGCGAAACAACTCTGGTCTTTTTTGTTGGAGCCTGTGCAGCAGCCTCTTTGGAAAAGTGATCTTATTCCGCTCTCAGAGCCTTGACAGGGTCAGAGCGGGAAGCGGTTTTGGCGGGGATGAAGCCGCCCAGAATGGTCAGCACAGTTGCCAGCACGACCAGCACCACAGCGGCCTTCCAGGGCAGAACGGCCACCACGCTGGTGCCGACAGCGATCTTCTGGATGAGCATGTTGCCCGGAATGAGCAGCAGTCTGCTGAGGCCGATGCCCATGAGGCCCGAGCACAGGCCGATGATGAAGGTCTCGGCGTTGAACACCTCGGAGATGTTCCGCTTGGAAGCGCCGATGGCACGCAGGATGCCGATCTCCTTGCGGCGCTCCAGCACGCTGATATAGGTGATGATGCCGATCATAATGGAGGAGACCACCAGCGAGATGGAGACAAAGGCCACCAGCATATTGGAGATCATGTTGATGATCCTGGTCACGGAGGTCATCAGGGTGCCCACCACATCGGTGTACTGGATCACCTTGTCTTCCGCGCCCTGCTCACGCATGGCGGCATTGTAGCTGTCCAGCACATTGAGAACCTTAGCCTTTTGCTCGAAGTCCAGCGGATAGATGTTGATCTGGCTGGGGTCGTCCTCGCTGGCATAACCAAAGGCCTGCAGGTTGCTTTCATAGGTGGCGCTGGTGGACATCATTTTCGACTTCATCAGCTCCGCCAGATCGTCCTCGGTCATGTTGAATCGGATGGCATTCCGGAACGCATCTGCGTCGATCTTCAGCGCGCTTTCCATCTGGCTGCCCAGAGAGGAGAAGCGCTCGGTCATCTGACTCTGCAGATTCGTGCTGATCTGGCCCATGGCCTGCTCCATGGCAGTGCCCAGCTGGGCCTGCAATCCGGCGGCGATCTGTTCCGAGAAGTTTTCCATCATGCTTCCCATGACCTGCTGCATGGCGGCAGTAAACTGCTCCTGCAGGGCAGCGGTATCGATGAGGCTGCCCATGGAATCCTTCATCAGCTGCTGGAACTGGTCACTGGCAAGATACTGGTCAAAACCGATCTTGTCCAGCCCCAGAATGCCGTTGCCGATGATGTAATCCTTGTAGCCGGTCATCACCTTCTGGGCCAGCTGCTGCATCTTGTCGGCGGGGATGGAAATGTCCATGTTGGCGAACACGTCCGTCAGGGCGCTCATGTCGATGTCGGGCGTTTCGGTCAGATCAAATTGGAAGCTGTCCGGGTCAATGAGGGAGGAAAAATCTACGGAACCATCGCTCAGGTCAAGATCCAGCTTGCCGGGGTCGAACTGGAAGGCGCTCTCGAGCTGGTCGGTGTCAATGGAGAAGAGGGAAGCCATGTCCATGGCAGCGGTCTGTTCGGTGCCGAAGGGTTCGCCATTCAGCACATTGGTCTGCGGGTCGGCGAGCTGGTCCTGCACCAGTCTGCTCTGGGCGGCGGTGTCCATGACATGCCGGGTCAGGGAGGCGGGATAGGCGATGCCGGAGGACAGCATGGCGGCGGAGGCGTTCTCCCTGGGCTGCACCACGCCCACGATGGTCATGGTCTCGCTGTTGGCCACAAGCTCCTGCAGGAAGGCCTTGTCGTCCGATTTGTCCACCCAGGTGCTGTGGGCATCGTCGTACTGGTAGCGGTCGGCCGCATTGACCAGCTTGAAGGTGCGGCCCAGAAAATCGCTGTACCGGTAGGTCTTGAAATCTTCGGGCACATCCACATTCTGGTTCTGGGCGAACTGCTGGATCATCTTGTCCAGCTCGGCGTTGTCCCGCAGGCCCAGCGCGTAGAGGGCATAATCAGTGATGGAACCATCCGCACCCAGCACGGCAACGCATTCGTTGTAGCTTTCGGGCCAGCGGCCTGCCTTGACCTCGTACTGGGAATGATACAGGGCATCGCTGGCGGGCAGCTGGTAGAACACGCTGGTGTTCATCATGCTGGCCATCATGTTGTTGGTCGAGCTGGTGGAGCTGATGCCCAGAGCGGAAAGGGAGGAATCCGGGTTCACCTGCCGGATGCTGCCGTCCGGGTCCTGGCGGTAGATCTGAGGCTGGACATTATAGGAATACTCCACCGAGGAAACGCTCTCCCCGATGCTGCAGGCATCGCTCTCGAGGTAGGCTTTCAGGCTCTTCAGGTCGTTGGAGGTGATGCCGGAAACCATCTGGGTCACGAGCTGGCGCACCGGCACCATCCCCTCGCCGAGGTCGGGGGCGGCGGGCTGGCCGGGCAGGTCGGCGGACAGCAGGCTGGTCAGATCCATGCCGCTGCGCAGGATCTGCACCGGGTACTCGGAAAGGGTGTCCCGCTCCATATCGGCGATATACTGGTTGACACCGGTGGACAGGGAAATGATCAGAGCAATGCCGATGATGCCGATAGAGCCTGCAAAGGCCGTGAGCAGGGTGCGGGTCTTTTTGGTCCAGAGGTTGTTGAAGCTCAGGGTCAGCGAGGTCCACCACGACATGGAGGAGTGGCCCATGTTCTTGTGAACGGCAGGGACAAGCTGAGCGGTGTCAGGTTTGTAGGGGGCGGTGTCGGAGCGGATGACACCATCCTTCAGGTTCACGATGCGGGTGGCGTACTGCTGGGCCAGCTCTGGGTTGTGGGTGACCATGACCACCAGCCGGTCCTTTGCCACCTCCTTGAGCAGCTCCATGACCTGGATGCTGGTCTCGCTGTCCAGCGCGCCGGTGGGCTCGTCTGCCAGCAGGATATCCGGGTTGTTGACCAGTGCACGGGCAATGGCAACGCGCTGCATCTGGCCGCCGGACATTTCGCTGGGGTGCTTGTGCAGCTGATTGCCCAGCCCCACCTTCTGCAGTGCCTCGGTGGCGCGGCGCTTGCGCTCTGCGCCCGAGATGCCGGAAATGGTCAGGGCCAGCTCCACGTTGGCCAGAACGGTCTGATGGGGGATCAGGTTGTAGCTCTGGAACACAAAGCCGATGGTGTGGTTGCGGTAGGAGTCCCAATCGCGGTCGGTGTACTTTTTGGTGGAGATCCCGTTGATGACAAGGTCACCGCTGTCGTACCGATCCAGGCCGCCGATGATGTTCAGCAGGGTGGTCTTGCCGGAGCCGGAGGGGCCCAGGATGGCGACAAATTCGCTGTCGCGCAGGTTCAGGCTGACATCATTCAGTGCGGTCTGTACAAGGTCACCGGTTTTGTATTCCTTGCGGATCTTTTTCAGTTGTAGCATAGGCAGGCCTTTCTTATGCGTGCCCGGCGGCGTGTGGGAAATGCCGGACAAAAAACAAAATAACGTAGATATAGTATCAGATGAATGTGAACAAACCATTGCTTTTCGGGAAAGATGGTGTTATGCTGAAGAAGGTGAAAGAAACAAAAATCGACACTTTATGACGTAAATTACCAGAAATCAAGACGCAAAAAGCCGCCATTCCTGCACGGTTCGACGCATAGTGACGTTTTTTCGGGGATTGAATCTTTCCACAGGGCCTTATAAAATAGTATCATACAGTACGCACGGAAGAAAAGTGCGGCAATTTTAAGGCAAAGGGGAAGGTTGGATTGACGGAACGACTCGTTTCAAAGCTGCATGTCGCGCTTTTGAGCTACGACGAGCGGGAGATCCGCGTCCGGAAAAATTATCTGGAGGAGCAGAATCCTGCGATCTGCTGTGTCTGTTTCCACAGCGGCGAGGAGCTGCTGCGGGAGCTGCGCCAGCAGCGCAGTGTGGATATCGTGGTGCTTTCGAGCCAGCTGGAGGATATGGACGGGTATGAGTTCCTCAAGCGGCTCAACAGCCTGCATAACCGCCCGCTGCTGCTGTTGCAGGGGGATGACTGGTACAGCGATGCCACGGCATCGTTCCTGCGGCCGGACGGCAGGCAGTACCTGCCGGAGCGCAGCAGCCTGCTGGATCTGCTGCTGGATCTGCGCAGCTCCACGGACATTGGCATCTTCTGGGTGCTGCCGTTCTGCAAGCAGCTTTATGCGGAGTGGGGCATCCAGCAGCCGGATGTAAACTGTGAATATCTGACCACTGCGCTGCAGGTCGTATGCGGCACGGAGCGGAAGCTGGCCGTGCGCAAGGAGATCCTGCAGACTGTGGCCGAGGAACACCACACCACGGTGGCCGCCGTGGACTGCGGGATGCGCCGCCTGATCGACGGGGTGGAAAAATACAACACCGAAGCCTGGCAGAAATTCAAGCAGGATTACGGCCTGATGGGGCATAGCGTTACCCTGGGCAAGCTGATCTATGCGGGCCGCCAAAAATTGATCGACAGCGGAACGCAGGGACGGAAGGCCGGACGATGAGAAAAAAGAGAGAGAACGGAATGGCAAAAGAGAGCGGGATGGGGGATTTCCCCCGCAAACAATTTGAGAGCGTGCTGCTGCACTCCCTGCGCATCATGGACCAGAACCGGGAATACCTGCAGATGCATCTGGCCCGGACCGGAGACGAAAGGACCCGGCAGGCGCTGGAGGATATGGGGCAGGAGAGCATCCGCCTGGAGCGCACCCTGCGGGAGATGATGGGTCTGCTGGAAGTGGAGATGAACGACAAACCGTCCATGAAGCCGGTAGACCTGTGCTGGATCCTGATGGAGGCCGCCCAGATAGCCCCGGAGATCGAGAAGCAGCTGGGCATCCGGCTGACCGTGGATCACAGCCCGTTCCGGCGCTGCTATGTCAAGGCGGATGCCCAGCTGCTGTTTCATCTGCTTTCCAACGCCCTGCGGGCGGTAAGCCCCGGCGGGCAGATCAAGATCCGGCTCACCCGGGACGACGAGGATCTGTATCTGATCGTGGAGGACGACGGCTGCGGCCTGCCCACCGGTGAAAACTGGATGGAGAACCGCCGCCGCTTCCTGGGCGGTGTGCAGGCAGGGCTGCTGCTCTGCCGCCGTTACTGCGCCCACCTGGGGGGGGGGCTTTCCCTCACGCCGCGCGGTGCCGGAAGCGGCACCCGGGCAGAGGTGCGCATCCCGCTGGCCGGAACGATGTTTCCCATTGAGGGCAGTGTGGAACTGCACACCATCCATCCGGCACTCACCACAGCTGATGGCCTGCGCTGGCAGATCCTGCGGGAGCTTGCCCTGTTGTCCGATAAAATGGAATGATACGATGTTCAGCGCCCTGCTCCGGGCTTTTCCGGGGCAGGGCGTTTTTGTGTAAAAATCACTCTGAGTAAAGAATCTTAACCGGAATGTAGAAAAACAGGGGAGCTGTATTCGTGAATTTAACAAAATGTTTAACTTTTTGAGCGGAAAATACTATTTTTTGCGTGTAAAATATGGTGACTGGATTGATTGTATCCCGATTTTTGAGTATAATACAACTGTATTTTTATATTGTTCCTCAGGAGGAAAAGCAAGTGAGAGTAGGTCTTGACATCGGAAGCACCACCATCAAGTGCGCGGTGCTGGACGAACATGATGCGCTGATTTATTCAACATACGAGCGTCATTACAGCCATATTCTGGAAAAGGCGCAGGAGCTGCTGCGCCGTATCGATGCAGAGCACCTGCACGGAAACAAGGCTCTGCTGAGCATCTCCGGTTCTGCTGGCATGGGTCTGGCCGACAGCTGCGGCGTGCCCTTTGTGCAGGAGGTGTTCTCCACCCGTGTGGCAGTCAAGCGGTTTGTGCCCGCCACCGACTGCGTGATCGAGCTGGGCGGCGAGGATGCAAAGATTCTGTTCCTGACCAACGGCACCGAGGTCCGCATGAACGGCAGCTGTGCCGGCGGCACCGGTGCCTTTATTGACCAGATGGCCACCCTGCTGAAGATGAGTGCCGACGAGATGAACAAGGCCGCGGAAAAGGCCGAGCGCACCTATACCATCGCGTCCCGCTGCGGCGTGTTTGCCAAAAGTGACGTGCAGCCCCTCATCAATCAGGGCGCGCGCACGGAGGATATCGCCGCCAGCATCTACAAGGCGGTGGTCAACCAGACCATTGCCGGTTTGGCACAGGGCCGCCCCATCAAGGGCAATATCCTGTATCTGGGCGGGCCGCTGACCTTCAGCAGCGTGCTGCGCAAGAGCTTTGATGAGGCGCTGGGGGTCACCGGAACCTGCCCCGAGAACAGCCTGCTCTATGTGGCGCTGGGTGCCGCCCTCTATGCGGATAAGGAGTTCGAACTCTCCGCAGTGGCCGACGCGCTGGACCAGTACGCCGCCACCGCTACTTATGCCAGTGAGCCTCCGCTCTTTGCCAACAAGCAGGAGTACGAGGAATTCCATGCCCGGCACATGTCCCACAGCGTGCCCCATGTACCTTTCAGCGCCCAGTGCGGCCCGGTGCATATCGGCATCGACTCCGGCTCCACCACCGTCAAGCTGGTGGTGGTGGACGAGAAGAGCCAGATCCTGTACACCAATTACCAGCCCAACCTTGGCAACCCGCTGCCCCTGATCCGGGAACAGCTGATCAAGATCTACCGGGAGCACCCCGGCCTGCAGGTGGCCAGCGTGACCACCACCGGCTACGGTGAGGAGCTGGTCAAGAACGCTTTCCGCTGTGATTATGGTCTGGTGGAAACGGTGGCTCATTTCACCGCCGCCAAATACTTTATGCCCGATGTAGATTTCATCATCGATATCGGCGGTCAGGACATGAAGTGCTTCAAGATCGAGGATGGTGCCATCAGCAACATCTTCCTGAACGAGGCCTGCTCCTCCGGCTGCGGCAGCTTTTTGCAGACCTTTGCTCAGGCATTGGGCTATGATGTCAAGAAGTTCGCCGCTCTCGGCCTGTTCGCAGACCGCCCCGTGGATCTGGGCAGCCGCTGCACCGTGTTTATGAACAGCTCAGTCAAGCAGGCCCAGAAGGACGGCGCTTCCATCGAGAACATTTCCGCCGGTCTGTCCATCAGTGTGGTCAAGAACGCGCTGTACAAGGTCATCCGCGCATCCAGCCCCGAGGAGCTGGGCCGCAAGATCGTGGTGCAGGGCGGTACTTTCTACAATGAAGCAGTTCTCCGCGCCTTTGAAAAAGAGATGGGCGTGGAGGTCATCCGCCCCGACATCGCGGGCCTGATGGGTGCCTACGGCGCGGCCCTGTTCGGCCTGCGCCAGAGCCATAAGAACCATCAGGAAACTTCCAGGATGATGAATCTGGCCGAGCTGGAAGCCTTTGACCAGAAGGTAGTCAGCGTCAAGTGCGGCGGCTGCGGCAACCACTGCCAGCTCACCATCAACACCTTTGCCGATGGCCGCAAGTTCATCTCCGGCAACCGCTGCGATAAGCCCGTGACCGGCAAGAGCGAGGACGACAGCCTGAATCTGTACGCCTACAAGCAGCAGCTGCTGGCCGGTTACAAGCCCGTGCCCGGCAAGCGCGGCTCCATTGGCATCCCGCTCTGCCTGAATATGTACGAGCTGCTGCCCTTCTGGTACACCTTCTGGACCAGGCTGGGCTTTGCCGTGCACACCAGCCCGGTGTCCAGCCGGGGGCTGTATCTGGCCGGTCAGGCCACCATCCCCAGCGATACCGCCTGCTTCCCGGCCAAGCTGAGCCACGGCCACATCAAGGCCCTGAGCCAGATGCACCTGGATGCCATCTTCTACCCCTGCCTGACCTACAACTTTGACGAAGGACTGGGCGACAACCACTATAACTGCCCGGTGGTGGCCTATTACCCTGAAGTTCTGGCAGGCAACTGCCCCGAGCTGGAGGGCCAGAAGTTTATCTATGACTATGTGGGCATCCACCGCCCTAAGGACTTTGTCCGCAAGATGGCAAAGGAAGTCCTGCCCAAATACTTCGGCGGCATTTCCGAAAAGGAAGTGCAGGCCGCTGCCGATGCTGCCTACGCCGAGCACGAGGCCCACATGGCCCAGATCCGGGTCAAGGGCAGCGAGATCATTGATGAGGCACGCCGTCAGGGCAAGCGCATCATCGTGCTGGCTGGCCGCCCCTACCACGTTGACCCTGAGATCAACCATGGCATCGACCACCTCATCACCCGCCACGGCGCGGCTGTTGTCACTGAGGACAGCATCTCCAACCGGGTGGAAAGGTTCCCCACCAGTGTGCTGAACCAGTGGACCTACCACAGCCGCCTGTATGCGGCCGCCAAGTACTGCACCACCCAGAAGGATATGGATCTGGTGCAGCTGGTCTCCTTTGGCTGCGGCGTGGATGCCATTACCACCGATGAGACCCGCGAGATCCTGCAGGCAGGCGGTAAGCTCTACACCCAGCTCAAGATCGATGAGATCACCAATCTGGGTGCGGTCAACATCCGTCTGCGCAGCCTGTTCGCCGCTCTGGAGGAGCGCGACGAGGCGGCAGAGGAAAAGGCCGCCCCCAAGGCAGAAGCCTGATACATAGGAGGAACCTATGGAATACAATTATCCCAAATTTACCCCGGAGATGAAGCAGACCCACACCATCCTCATCCCCAACATGGCCATTACCCAATTCCGGTTGCTGGAATACGCCCTGCGCTACGACGGCTACAAGTGCGAGATCCTGGGCAACTGCGGCAGCGCCGTGGCACAGCTTGGCCTGAAATACGTCCACAACGACACCTGCTATCCGGCCCTGCTGGTCATCGGCCAGTTTCTGGATGCCCTGAACAGCGGCAAGTATGACCTGGATCACACGGCCCTGCTCATCACCCAGACCGGCGGCGGCTGCCGTGCTTCCAACTACATCCACCTGCTTCGCAAGGCTCTGGTCAAGGCGGGCTATCCCCAGATCCCCGTTGCCAGCCTGAACTTCTCCGGTCTGGAAAAAGACAGCGGCTTCCAGATGACCCTGCCGCTGGCCCGCCGCGCGCTGGCCTGCATTTTCTACGGCGATATGCTCTGTGCCCTGCGCAATCAGGTGGCTCCCTACGAGAACGAAAAGGGTGCCGCTGACCGGATGGTCGATCTGTGGGTCGAGCGTCTGGGCCGCGTTCTGCTGGCCGGCAAGGGCTTTACTGCCCGGGAAATGAAGCACACCTTCCCGCTCATTGCAAAGGATTTTGCGGCCATCCCCGTGACCCGGGTGCCCAAGGTCAAGGTGGGCGTGGTCGGCGAGATCTACGTCAAGTACAGCCCCCTGGGCAACAACGACCTGCAGAAGTTCCTGGAGAGCCAGGACTGTGAGGTGAACTTCCCGGGCCTGATGGGCTTTGTGCAGTACTGCATCTTCAATATGGGCGAGGATCATGTTCTTTACGGCGGCAAGCTGGCCGTCAAGATGGGCACGGATCAATTGCTCAACTGGCTGGACAGCGTGGAGCGTGCCATGCTCAAGGCCACAGCCGATGCCGGGTTCTACGCCCCCGGGCCCTTCAAGGAGCTGGTGGAAAAGCCCCACGGTATCATTTCGCTGGGGGCCAAGATGGGCGAGGGCTGGCTGCTGACCGCCGAGATGATCGAGCTGGTGCAGGGCGGCTACGGCAACATCGTCTGTGCCCAGCCCTTCGGCTGCCTGCCCAACCATATCGTGGGCAAGGGCATGGTGAACAAGATCCGTGCCCTGTATCCCAGCGCCAACATCACCCCCATCGATTACGACCCCAGCGCCACCCGGGTCAACCAGGAAAACCGCATCAAGCTGATGCTGGCAGTCGCCAAGGAGCGCCTGAACGCCCCGGCGCAGGCCGCCCCCCTGACGGCAGAAGAGATCGCCGGTGGAACTCCCCGGGTCGAGACCACGGTATAATTCTCTCTGAACAGCAACACTCCCCTTCGGGCAGGACCGTGTGCCGCACGGCTCCGCCCGAAGGGGAGTGTTTTTCTTTTGTTTCAGTCGCAGAGATACCGCCGCTCGAACTCCTCAGCCGGGATGGCCTTGGAGAACCAGAAGCCCTGTGCGCCGTCGCAGTCCAGCGAGCGGAGGAGCTGCACCTGCTCCTCGGTCTCGATACCCTCGCAGATGACGTTGTAGCCCAGCCGTTTGACCAGATGTACGACCTCCCGCAGAAAATCGGTGCCCCGCGCGTTGGACCTGCACCGGGTCAGAAAGAGCTTGTCCAGCTTGATGGTGTTCACGGGGATATCCACTATGTTGTTCAGCAGGGAACTGCCTGCGCCGAAATCGTCCAGCGAGGTCTGCATTCCATCGCTCTGGAAGGAGGAAAGCAGGCGCTTCACCCGGTCGTACTCCGAGACCACCGCAGTCTCGGTCAGTTCGATCTCCAGCATCCGGGCGCTGATGTTGTGCTTTTCCAGAATTTCGCTGTACTCCTGGGTGGGGGCATCCTCCCGGGCCAGCACCGCCGAGACGTTCACCGCAATAGGCAGCAGCCGATGCCCGGCCTGTGCATTGCGCTGCAGGAACTGGGCCACCTGCTCGAAGATGTACAGATCCAACTCCACGATGCGGCCCGTGGATTCCAGAATGGGAATGAACTGGTCAGGGTAGACCACGGTGCCGTCCGGCTTGATCCAGCGGGTCAGCGCCTCGGCTCCGATGACCGAGAGATCTTTGGGCGAGAACTTGGGCTGGAGGTACAGCTTGAACTCGCCGCTCTCAAGCGCCTGCGGCAGGCCGCTCAGCAGCTCACCGGTCAGGGTCTGCTTGACCTCCAGCTTTTTGTCAAACTGGATGGCAGACACACGGGTGTTGCTGTGCACCTGCTTGCGGGCAAAGTTTGCCTTGTCGATGGCGGCCGATGCGCTCAAGCAGCCGGGCTCAATGGTGTACACACCCATCCGCACCCGCAGGCGCACCTCCGGGTAATGCTGGGCCTGATACTGCTCAAACTGGCGGCAGAAGTCATGCCGCGGCTTACATCGTTCACGGCCAGATGCTTGCTCAGGTAGGCGTTGATGATCTTTGTGATCTCGCCCAGCTCCCGGCGTTTCTGGGGTGTCCAGTACCGCTTGCTGCCGCACACCACATAGGCAATGGCACCCTGATATTCGCCCTCGCCGTACATGGCAGCGTAGACCACTGTCTGGGCCCCACCCTGCATCAGCAGTGCGCGCCCCTGCGGTGAGTACATCCCCATGTTGTCGGCCTGCAGCACGGTGGTACCGTATTCATCGTAGCTGTGGAACAGGGTCAGGAAGTCCTCCTTGGTAAAGGAGTTACCGTTCAGAGGCACCGGCTCCGCGTGGGGAGAGGTCCACTGGAACTGCCGGGAGACGCTGCGTTCCCGGATGCAGGTGTCCACAATGGTAATGCGGTCCAGCTGCAGCCGGATGCCGACGATCTTCAGGAAGAGGGGGATAGCGGTCTCAAAGCTGTTGTTCTTCTCAAACAGTTCAAAGGCGGTGGAGATCAGGTCGTTGTGCAGGTAGCGTGCATCGATATCGGCCGTTTCCGGGGCGGCAGGAACCGCCTGGGCATAGCGCCGCAGATTGTCGCAGAACACATACTGGTTGCGGCCATTCTGCTTGGCCTGATACAGGGCCCAGTCCGCGTTTTCGAACAGCTGGTCAAAGGAATAGCCCGCTGTGTTTTCAGGCAGGAAGCAGGCACCGATGCTGCAGGTCATCCGGTAATCGTTTTCCCAGAACTTCACCTGCTGCACGGATTCCGACAGCTGGCGGGTCTTCTGGAGCAGGGTGGTGTTGGGGATATCCTTCAAAAACACCACGAACTCATCGCCGCCGAACCGCACCAGAATGTCGCTGGAGCGGAACAGGGTGCGCAGCAGCCGGGCAAACTCCTGCAGGACCTTGTCGCCGAACAGATGCCCATAGCGGTCGTTGACATTCTTGAAAAAATCAAGGTCGATGACCAGCATTCCGCAGGAGGCATAGGGATCTTTGGCCTGCAGATAGCGGTCGATAAGCTCCTTGCCGGTGCGGTTGTTATACAGCTGGGTCAGGGAATCGTGGCGGGCCTGCTCCAGCAGCTCCTGGGTCTGATTCTTCTGGTCGGTGATGTCCTTTGCGTAGCCCACATAGAGGATGCCGCGGGCGGGGTCCTCGACCGGGCGGGCATCCACCTCCCGGGAATAATACACCCCATCCGGCGAGACAAAGCGCATCTCCAGCGGGCCGTACAGCTCACCGGTGAGCAGGGCGCGCATCTTCCAGCGGTCCTCCGCGAAGATCGTGGCGTGCTCCGGCTTCTCGGAGCCAAGGTAGGCATCCAGCGTTTCCAGCGTGCGGCTCCGGGTATCGTAGACCCGCAGCTGATCCAGACGGGGGTCATATTCCAACAGAAAAAACCACCGATGCACAAGAAACTGCATCAGCAGGGGATTGTTGATGATCGAATCGATAAACCGAACAGGGACATCCATGGCCGACTCCCCACTTTCCGCTTTTTAACCAGTATAACAAAATATGGAAGATGCATCAAGGCAAAACACAAAAATTTCATGGAAAGTGAAAGAAATTTTACAGAAAGCTCTGTCGGAAACGGTTTCGATGTTCCCGCTCAGGCCGGAACGCCCCACAGCTCGATCGTGGCACCGGCGGCAAGCCGGACATTGGTGTCCACGGTCAGGGTCAGCCTGCCGAGCTTCTGGCTGGCATCCACATTCTGGCCGCTGCTTCCGGCAGGCAGAACGACCGCAGGCGGTGCACCCGTGGTGCCGGATGCGGCAAAACAGAGATACTGCCCGAAGCAGGGAAGTGCCTGAAAGCTGGCAAAGGTGCGGGTGGGCGGGCTGGACATCGAGCTGCTGGCAGCACAGGGGGCAGAAGCACTGAGCAGCTGGGTACCATCGCTGGTGCTGCAAACCCAGTGCAGCGTGCCCTTGGATTGGCTGCTGCCTGCCTGAAACAGCACCTTCAGCGCCTGCAGTTCGGTGGGAAAGGTGCGCTCAAAGCTGGCAGCGGCGGCGTTCAGGGACACCTTTTCCAGCAGCTCCCACTGGCCGGGATCGCTGGGGTCACCCTTTGGGCCCTGGGGGCCAGGTTCTCCCTGCGGGCCTTGCGGGCCGGGCTCTCCTTTGGGGCCGGTGGGTCCTGCGGCACCGGGCTCTCCCTGCGGTCCGGGTTCCCCCTTTTCGCCCCGGAATACACCGCTTTCCACAGCTGCTTTCAGCCGGTCGAGCAGGGCCTGCCAGGCGGGCGTGCCGGGCTGGGGCAGGGTGCTGTCCTCCGTGCCGGAGTTTTCGGCCACGCAGTAGCACA
>ENA-ORTV01001950-ORTV01001950.1-human-gut-metagenome-genome-assembly--contig:-NODE-1950-length-20822-cov-4.675447_pt1 | contig 20822 bp, 19 predicted proteins | sample MGYA00241915_ERZ509194 | MGnify/ENA primary metagenome ERZ509194 (study PRJEB26280, sample SAMEA2338810) | human gut metagenome | biome: human gut; feature: human-associated habitat; material: faeces... | reverse complement strand
TGTACTTCATAAAACACCCCAAAAGTTATGTCCAACTTTTGGGGTGCAGTTCACGGGTCTCCCTTTTTTTCATACCTTTGTTTCCAGCGTAAAGTTCGTGCCCTATGGAATCCAAGTTTTCAGCCCGTATCGCTGAGTTGCCCGGCCCGGTGTGGGTGTTCGGGGCTTATGTCGTTTCCCGTATGGGGGAGTGGGCGTTCGGGCTGCTCATGCAGTTCGTTTCGGGCTCGTGGCGGCTGGGCGGTGGCACGGCTTTGATGTTCCTGATCCCTGCGGCCGGCGTGGCGCTGCCCGTCTGCGTGCTGTGGGGCTTGGTCGGCCGGAGCCCCTACGGGTTGTCGCTGGCGCGCTGGTATGCCGGGCTGCGTGTGGTGTTGCATTTCGCTGCGCTGCTCATGCTGCTCTTTTCCGGATACGATCCGCATCTGTACGGAGGTACCGAAATGTTTATCCGGGGCATTGCCCGGAATGTCGTATATGGTGCCTTGTGGTTCCTCTTCCTGCTTTATCTGGAGCGCTCCCGTGCGCTGGATGCCGCGATGTCCGGGGAGCGCTGCGACCTGCCTCTGTGGTGCGTTGCCCTGATGGTCGTGGTGTTGGCGCTGGCGATGTAGGGCGTGCTGCCGGAGCCTTGGCACGGGCGTGTGCGTTTTATTCTGCCGGCGATCGGAGAAGGCTCGTTTCCGGGTCTTCGTATGGCACATTTTGGGTCTGAAGTTAGCGAATTTGAATTTTTTATTGTAATTTAGGGTCGCGACAGTCCCGAAAAAGAGGTGCCGAAGTTGTATTTTTCGAATATATTCACTATATTTGTGATACATACTGACTAACACGGAAAGTGTAAGTTTATTCTCGAGTGGTAAATCTTGCAAATTAATACTGAGAAGAGAATAAGCCGGCATTTCTCCGCGTCTTATCCGTTTACGGATATAGGCGTGGGACTGTTGCTTATTTTATTCTCGAGGTTTTGCAAGAACCTTCCCACTCTGAAATATAGCTACAGCACCACGCTTTCCTTTTTTTTTAATTTTACATTTATTGCTTAGTTCCCAGGTGCGGGGGACTGCAGGAGCTATGTCCCATCATAAAGCATGCGATTCCTAACCCTTTTAATCTCAGCTATATTTATGAAAAACTGTTTCAAAACCGTTTTGGCCGCTGTGGCCGTGCTTGTTTGGCTGGGCGCCTCTGCCCAGGACGATCCTTCGAAGGAGACTGTCATCATCAATCCTTTTACGCACACCTCCGCTGTCAGCCAGGCAGCCTGTGACAACATCCGGGCGGCCGTCCTGTCGGGTTTTGCCGACCGCGGCCGTTTCCACATCGTCGACGCACTGACCGACGGTACGCTGTCGAAACTCTATGCCGACCGCAACGTCGAGGACGTGGTGAACGATGCCAACTGGAAGAGCGAAAGCGAAGCCGCCTACAAGGCGTTGGGTGCCAGGAAGGTCGTCATCGGACAGGCCAACAACGTTTCGTTCTCGCAGTTCAAGTCGGATATCGACGGCAAGATGTACAACAAGGCCGAGGTGACCTATTCGCTGAAGGTATATAACATTGCCGACGGCGCCATGATCGGTTCGGAAGACCTTTCGGTTTCGGGTATCGACGCCGATTCGAAGGACGGCGCGTTCAACGACGCGATGAAAGACCTCCGCAAGGGCATGGTCGGGTTCGTGGACAAGCATTTCAAGTTCGAGACCTATATCCTCGAGCTGGGCGAGGCCGACAAGAAAGGCCGTGTCAAGGAGCTTTATATCTCGGGCGGTACGGAGATGGGCGTTGCCAAAAAGACCCGTTTCAAGGTGTTCCTGGAGCGTAAGATCGGCCCGAAGGTAACCAAGTCGGAGATCGGCACCATCGTGGCTGTCGAGGTGATGGACGGCGTTACCAAATGCCAGGTCGCTTCGGGCGAGGATGCCATCAAGGAGAAATTCAACAACGGCGACAAGCTGGTCGTCATCCTCGACAAGCAGGGGACGGCGGCGGGCGGTTTCTTCAAAGGGCTCGTCGGTGCATAAATTTACCGCATATAATTCTTCTGGAAACGATCTCCGGGGTGTCGCTGACGGTACCCCGGGGATTTTATCCGTTCAAACTTAAAATATTTATCAGATGTTTAGGAAGTCCGTATTGTCAGTCATCGTTGTTCTCTTGTCGGCGCTTTTTCCCGCCTCCGCACAGAATTATACGACCGATGCCATCCTGAAACGCACGACCGGAAAGATCGCTACGCTGGAATGTTCGGGGATCGCCCGTACGAAGAAGGAGGCGATCGAGATGGCTAAGAAATCGGTGATCTACACTTATTTATATAACGGTATAGACGGCCTGAACGACAACAAACCCCTGTTGGGCAGCAAACCCTCGGCCGGGGCGGCCCAGTATGTCGGACAGTTGCTCGGGACGACCCGTTATGCCAACTACATCCGCAGCTGCACCATCGCCGACAAGACCAACAAGACCGCCGCCAAGGACATCCAGGTCTTTGCGACGATCGACCTCTACACCGAATCGCTCGAGCGCGACCTGGTCAACAACGGTATCATCGGGCGCAATGCCGCCGATATAGCGCTCTCCGAAACCCAGGAGATGATCGCCATGCCGACGGTGATGGTCGTGCCCTTCCGCAAGAGCGGCCAGTCCTACGAAGAGGCCATCCGCGACAATTCGGATATGCGCATGGCCATTTCGAAGGTCAACGAAGGTTTCATCAAGCAGGGCGTGGAGACCAAAGACCTGCTCACGTCGCTCAATAACGCCAATACCTATCAGGTGCGCATGGGCGACGGCATGTCGCTCGACGACGCGATCCTCATCAACTCGGGTGCCGACGTCTCGGTGAGCGTCGATATCAACCAGGATGTGAACGACGGCGGGGTGCGCGTGTCGCTGACCCTGCAGGCGATCGAGATCGCCACGGGCAATACGCTGGCCACCAAATCCGAAATTTCGGGGCGCAAACGCACGACGGCCGACGTGCTGTGCGGCGTGATGGCGCAGGCGATGGTCGGCGACTTCATGAAGCAGATATCCACACGCATGGCGACCAAGATTTCGACCGGGCAGAGCGTGGCCGTGCGCTTTACGATCGACCCCGGATCGGCCATCAACATGGATACCGAGATCAACAACATCATGCCGTTGTCGGACATCCTCGTTTCGTGGGTGAAGCGCCATGCCAAGAACGGCAAGTACCATACGCAGGGCCGCACGAGCACGCTGCTGGCCTTCAGCGATATTTTTGTGGACAACTCCATGGAGGACGGTATGCAGTCGGACGTCAATGATTTCGCGCTGGCGCTCTACCAGTACCTCAAGGGGCTGAACCTCTCCGTGTCGCGTACGATCACGGGTAATTCCATCGACGTAATCATCTACTAAACAACAGACCATGAATCTGCTTCGTAAACTATCGTTCTCCCTGGTGTTCGTGCTGGCCGCGCTGTCGCTCCGGGCCCAGGCCGTAATCGACCTCTCGGCCTATATCGACGACGAGACGGCCGCGCAGCTCGGTGACAACAACGCCGCGGCCCTCAAAAACAAGATCAGCAAGATCATCACCCGCAACGGCATGGCCGATGCCGCGGGGCTTTTCGTCGTCACGCCGACGCTTACGATCACCGACGACGGGGCGGTCGATACGGGGATGACCACGCTGCACGTGCTGCGTGCCGACCTGACCCTGTCGGTCAAAAATCTCTTCGAAGATACGGTTTTTGGCAGCCAGACCATATCGCTCCAGGCCAATGGCAAAAGCATGGAAGCCTGTATGCGGTCGCTGATCAATAAGGTGAACGTCAACGACGCGCGTTTCGCCAAGCTGATCGGTGACGTGCAGCAGGGCATCGCCGACTATTATACGCGCCAGATGCCGAAGATACTCGCCAAGGTCAACTCACTCGTCGCCCGTGAGGAGTACGAGGATGCGATGGCGGCGCTGGCCGTGATTCCCGAGAGTGTCGACGAATACGAGGCGGTCGAGGAGCTCAAGGTGCAGGTCTACGACAAACTGCTCGCCGGCGAGGTGACCCGTGCCGTTGCTCAGGCCGATATTCTGGTGCGCCAGGGCGATATCGACGGGGCGCTGGAGTTGTGCCGTGCGTGCAACCCCGTGAGCCCGAACTACGGTGAGGTGATCCGGTTCCTCAACCGCCTCGATGCGCAGGCTGCGGCGGCCGAAGCCGCGGCGATGGAGCAGGAGTTGCGGAAAATGGATGCCGAGGCAATGCGCGCGCGGACGCAGCAGGAGGCTGCCGTCGAGGCGCAGAGCCTCAAGGCCGAGCGTGCCGAGTCCTCTGCCAAGAAGGGCAAGTCGCTGGGCGAATGGCTCTTCGGACTCTGACCGAACGATTGTCTGACTAATCTGGAAATACGATGAAAACCTGTCCTGTCTGCGGAAATAGAATGGAGGATTCGCAGCACCTATGCCCGGATTGCGGCGCCAACTACGTCGAGGCCGTCGTCGACGATATTGCCTCCGGTGCGGGGGCGGATTCCCGGCTGATGCTCGCGAGCCTCGAAGAGGGGCTTGCCGGGCTGGATGCCGTGCCGCTGCCCGCCCTGGGCGATACGGCCCGTAAGATGCTCCCTGCGCTGTGCGCTGCGGCGCTGGTATTTTGCCTGCTCGCCGGGGTCGCTACGGGCGCCAATATCTTCTACCTGCTGGCCGCCGTCGCGCTGGTGCCGCTGGCCGTGTCGCTGCTTGCCCGTATGCAGGGGAAACTGCGGTTGAGTGCCGGCGAAGTGGTCGTAAGGGCCGCCGCGCGGGTCTTTGCCGAGGATGCCGCTTCCGTGCGGGAGCGGTTTGCCGGAGATGCCGAGGTGCTGGCCCGGCTCGATGCCATGCAGCTGCGGCTGGATGACGCCCTTGCACGGCAGGCGTCGGCGCATGCGCAAAACCGCCGCAAGGTGACGGTCATTGCAGCCGTCGTGCTGATTTGCTGCTCTGCGGGTGCAGGGGCGTTGGCCGTGCGAAACCATGCGGCCCGCAAGGCCCAGGCCGCCTATGCGGCGCAGCCCGAGTGGGTCAGGTTGCGCGACAGCTACGCCGACGCGGCCGGGGACGACGAATATGCGGGCAAAGACCTGCGGATCGCCGTCGTGCGTGCCATGCTCGCCGACGGGCAGGGCGCTGCGGCCGAGGATTTTTTCTTCGCCCATTGCCAGGGCAAGGTCGGGGATGCCGATTGCGCCATGTTGATCGCCGGCCATTACAAAGCGAAGAAGGATGCCGTTGCGCTCGACGCCTTTGTCGGCAAGGTGTCGCTGCGCTACGATTCCGATACGCAAAAGGTTAAATCCCTAACGAAGTGACCCGATGAAGCGTTTATTACCTATTTCGCTGCTTTTGGCGGCACTCTGCATCTCGACGGCGGCTTTTGCCCAGAAGGACAAGGTCGTCGAGGCGAGCAGCAAACGGAAGCCGGCATGGATCGGCAGTTCCGACCGGTCGCATTTTGCGGTGACGGAAGTGGGGGAGACCCTTGCCGCCGCCTCGGGGAAATGCATGGCCTCGATCCGGCAGTATATCGTCAATGCCGTGGCCGTGAATGTCTCGTCCGCCGAGAAGATGGCGACGCGCCAGATCACGCGCGACCAGCTGGTCACGGCGATGAGCGACTATTCGTCGGCGCTGATGACCGAGGCCGGACAGCTGCCCTACCTGAACGACATCACCCTCTCGAACGCCGAGGCGGTCTACTGGGAGCGGATATACAGCAAGAAGACCAAGACCTACCGCTATGAATATTCGGTGCTGTACCCCTTTCCGGAGCAGACGCGGCGGCAGCTGATCGAGGCTTTCGTGGCCATCGACGACGCCAAGCAGGCCGAGTATGAACGGCTGCGGCGCGAACTGGGCACGATTACGGACATAGACCGTATCCGGCTGGCGGTAAACGAGCTGGACGGGTTGTACGACTATTTCTTCGACGCCACCCGCAAGGGCGATGTCGAGACCCTGCGGCGCAATTACCGGGCACTGTACCATGCCGTGTCGATCGAGGTGGAGTCCGAGGCGCCGGGCGAGTGCGTCTATTCCCTGCGGCTCGACCGCCGTGCAGCCGCGCCTGAAAAGCGAATCGGTGCTGGAGATGGCCGTCAAGCCCTATGGCGACGGCCGCTACCTGCTCTCCTATGATCCGCAGTATGCTTCGCCGACCGATATCAACAAGATCGAAGTGCTCTACCTGTTCGGCGGTGCGCGCGTGTCGCAGACGATCTTTTTCAATCCGGCCGGGGACGCCGTTTCAGTCCGGCCCAAGGGCACGCTCAGGATCGAACAGTCCGGCGGGGTGATCCGCGGGACGATGCAGCTGCGCGTAAGCGGGACGGCGGCCGAGGTGCGGCGGATCGTGCTGTTCAACCCGGCCGACGGGGCCCGGATCGTGGCTGAAAGGATCGAACCCTCGCAGCTCGCCGGGGGCGATTGCAGCGTAACGTTCGAGGCGCAAGGCTCGATAAGCCCCGCAACCGACGGGGTGGACGTACTCAGGGGAAGCATCGGATTTGGGAATCCCGCCGACGGGAAGGCCTCCGAAGCCGATTTTACATTGCACTATAAACTTACAACCAAATAATCCGAAAGATGAAAAGAACCCTTATTGGAGCTATCGCTCTCCTGCTCGCTGCCGGCGCCGTGTCGTGCAGTTCGTCGAAAAAGGCCTCCGGGCCCGCTGCCCCTGCGGGCATGGTCGAAGAGGCTATTCCGCTCAGCGGCGCACAGTACCGCAGCAATGCCGAATATTACCGTGCCGTGCAGAACGGCGTGAGCACCGAGCGCAGTACGGCGCAGAAGATCGCCATGCAGAATTGCCGCCAGGATCTTGCCGCGGCCATCCAGGCCGATGTGAAGCTCGTCATCGAGAACTATGTGAAGAACCAGGATACGGGCGTTTCCGCCGAGCACAAGTCGCAGTATCAGGAACTGGCTTACACGGCCGTCGGCCAGCAGTTGCGCGACGTGCAGGTCGTCGAGGAGAAGATGTTCCGCCAGGACAACGGCTCGTTCCGTTACTATGTCTGCATGCAGCTTCCCAAGGCTGCCCTGGAGGCAGCCATCGAGGATGCGATCGCCAAGGATGCCAAACTCAACCTGGAATTCGACCGCGCCCAGTTCAAAAAGATCTTCGAGGAGCAGATGGCTGCTTTCTCGCAGCAGTAGCCCTGTTGGCCGGCACCATGTCCAATCGAGAGACGGCGCTCCCCTCGTCCGAGGGAAGCCGCCGTCTTTTACCCGTAACCGCTCCGCCTATGAAACGCTATCTGACCCTGTTGCTGTCGCTGCTTTTCGTGCTTCCCCTGCCGGCGCAGTCCCGCCGGGAGGCGTTGCTGGAATACCAGGCGCGCCGCAGGCAGGCCTATACCGAATTCCGGGACAACTACCGCAAGGCGTGCGCCGACTTCATGCGCAAGCGCTGGGAGGCTTTCCGCGCCGAGGCTCCGGTACCTGTGCCCGAACGCCGGGAACCCGACATCCCCGTTATGAAACACCCGGATGCGCCCTCTGTGCCGACGCAGGACAGGATGCCTTACGACAAGGTGGTCGACCTGCCCGAGCCGGCTCCGGAGATGCCCGATGCGCCCGGAATTGCGGAAACACCTGTGCTTCCCGGCAAACCCGCCGCGGGAAAGGGGGACGGGGATAACGGTGTGCAGCAGGGGCGGAAACCCGCCGCGGGGACGGACGACGCGGCTCCGGCGGTGGACGTTTCGCGTCCCTTCAAGTTCACGTTCTACGGCACGGGCTGTTCCGTATCGCTGGCTGCGAAACACCGCTTCAACCTCGCCTCGGTGCAGGAGAACAGCGTGGCCAATGCCTGGGAAGGCGTTTCGCGAGGTTCATACGATGCCGTGGCGGCGGAGTGCGTGGCGCTGAAAAAGGCGCTGGGGCTCAACGACTGGGGCTATTACGACCTTGTGCGGACACTCGCCGACGGATTCTGCGGCCCCAAAACGAACGAATCGGTCGTCCTGCAATCGTTCCTGATGGCCGAGGCGGGCTATAAAGTGCGCATGGCGCGCGGCGACGGCCGGCTGTTTCTGTTGCTGGCCACCGACGGGCAGGTCTATGCCCGTCCCTATTTCAATATCGACGGCCAGGTATTTTATATCCTGGACGATGTCCCGCGGGCCGCGTCGTACAATATCTGCAATTTCACGATCCCCGGGGAGCGGCCTTTGTCGCTGGCGATGCCCGCGCCGCCCCTCTTCGCGCAGAAACCCGCGGCGCCCGCCGTCCGCAATTTCGACGGCGTGGTTTCGACGACGGTGACGGTAAACCGCAACCTGATGGATTTCTATACGAATTATCCGCCCTGTCACTGGAGCGTCTATGCGGCCACGGCGCTTACCGCCCCGGTGCGCGGACAACTCTATCCCCCGCTGCGCGCCGCAGTGGCCGGGAAGGGCGAACGCGAGGCGGCGGAACTGCTGCTGCACTACCTGCACAGGGCCTTCCCCTACAAAACCGACGAAGCGCAGTTCGGCGTCGAGCGGACACTCTTCGCCGAGGAGATGTACTACTATCCGTACAGCGATTGCGAAGACCGTTCGATCCTCTTTGCGCGGCTGGTCAAGGATCTGCTGGGGCTGGATGTCGTGCTGCTCTATTATCCGGCGCATATCGCCACGGCGGTATGCTTCAAAGGTGAGGTGAAGGGCGACTACATGCAGCTCGGCAACAAACGCTATGTAATCTGCGATGCGACCTATATCGGTGCCGGCGTGGGCGAGGCGATGCCCGACCTGAAGCGTACGCCGGCCCAAGTCGTCCGGATTGATTAACCCTTTAAAACCGATTCGCGATGTTTTGTCCCAATTGTGGAAAGAAATGCGGTGATAACGACCTTTTCTGCGGGGGATGCGGCACCAGGCTCCCCGCCCGTCCGGTGACGGCATCCCCGGCGGCAGATGCGGCACCCGTTGCCCCGGCTGTCCGGGCTGCGGGCGATACCCCGGCGGCTTTGGCCACGCATGGCGCCGGAATCCCCTCGGGATGCGGGGTGGCATCCGCCGCAAGCGCCCGGGCAGACGCCCGGGCCGGAAGCTGCGCAGCCGCGGGCTCGAAGGAGCCGGCGGGGCCTATGGCCGAGGGTGTCATCTTCACCAACCTGCAGGCTCTGGCCCGCAAATTCGGAACCGATGCCGCGGCGGTGCGCAAGTTGCTCGCCGCCTATGCCGAAGCATCGGCGGCACACGGCATCCGTTACCGCATCGTCGATGCCGGCGACTATGTTTTCCTCAACCCCGAGGCCGGGCGCAACCGCGCCGTGGCGCTTTCACCGGCCGATTCGTGGGTCGAACACGGTTACCTGCTGGCGGACTATTACCGTTTCGGGCGCAGCACGGCCGACGATGAAACCAACTACCTGTTCATCGTCGGAGGCGCCGATGTCATTCCCATGCCCGTCCTGCCGCAGTATATCTCCGATCCCGATTACAGCGATACGGACATCGACTCCGATATCCCTTATGCCTACCTGCTGGGCGAGCGGACTTACCCCATGCTGGGGACGGCCGAAATTTTCCAGTACGAACAATATTTCCATACGGGACGCCTGCCGCTGGCGCATGACGCGTCGCTGGACGACCTGGCCGGATACCTGCGCCGCGCGGCCAAAGCCCCCGGTTCGATGGCCGTGGGCAGGGCTTACGGGCAGACCGACCTCACGTGGCTTTCGGCCTCGGCTTCGGTCAGCGAGCCTTTCCGCCGCAATCGACTCTTCCGGGGCGACGTGCGGCTCGATGAGCGTATCTATACGCAGAACCTTTTTGTCAGCCCCTGCGTCGAGCGTTCGATCGTCGACAAGGTTTTCGACCGGGGTGCGGACTTTTACTATTTCAACCTGCACGGCAGCGATGCCCCGACCGCATGCAGTTTCTATGCTTCCTACCAGCAGCAATGTTACGAGGCAGTCACGCCCCGGCAGCTGGCGTCCGCCGAGAAACCGAACGTGGTGGTGACCGAGGCGTGCTATGGCGGAAAATTCCAGGATTACGGCCGCGGCGAGACGATGCTGCTCGCGGCGATGGGCGACATGACGCTGCTCTACCTGGGGTCGTCGCGCATCGCGTGGGGTGCTTCGAAGAGCAGTTCGGCAGCCGACCTGGACAATGCCGACCGCCTGACGAACGTCTATATGGCCAAATTGCTCGAGGGGTATACGGCCGGCGAGGCATTCTACATGGCACGGCAGAGCTTCTTCGATTATAACGACGGTTACTTTACGCCCCACCAGGCACTTACGATCGTCGAGTTCAACCTTTTCGGCGATCCGTTCCTGCATGTGGGCGTGCGCCGGGAGGGGGCGAAGGCGCATCCCCGGGCGGTCAAGGCGCTGGCGAAAGGCGCAGTCAACGCGGTCGTCGAACGCAAGTGCGTCTATGAAGCCGCTCCGGCCTCGTTGCTCGACCGGGTGCGCAGCGCCGTCGACCGCAACCTGTCGCTGATCCGCGCCGCTGTCGACCGGCAATTGTACGAACAGTTGGGGGTCGAACCGCGCAGCCTGTCGACCGTCACCCGCATGAAATACGGCAACGGCGACGAGTTTTATGCCTTCAATTACCTGCAGACGGACGGTACCATAAAGAGCTGCCATACGGCGACCGCCGACCTGAACGGAAACGTGAAATCAATCATATCAACCAAATAGAACGACTACTATGAAATGCCAGAATTGTAATTCCGAACTCCTGGAGGATGCGAAGTTCTGCACGACGTGCGGTACGCCCGTCGCCGCTGCGCCCGCAGGCCCCGTGTGCCCGAAATGCAATGCCCCGATGCTGCCCGACGCCAGGTTCTGCACGACGTGCGGCGCGGCGGTCGAACCCGCCGCTGCACAGGCGTCCCAGGCGCCGGACGGGCAGGCTGCCGGAGGCGGCGAGCTCGCCACGGTGAAACAGAAGATTTTCTGGAATATCCAGAAAGGCGAAGTCGCCTGCCGGGTCAATGAATCGGAGTTTATCCGCTACGATTCGGCGCAGGGGCTGATCGTAAACGACGGCACGACGGCGTATATCAAGGCCAACGGCAAGGTGCTGGCCGAAATCCACGGGGGCATCTACGATTTCGTAGACCCCGACGAGCTCAAGCGCGTACTCGAAAGCCGTACGGGCGGGGCTGCGGGGCTGATGGCCGGCAGCGGCCGTTTCCTGATAAACGCCCTGCTGGGACGCCGCGTGAAGGACAAGTTCGACGACAAGGACGCTCCCGAACGGCAGCGCTCGCTCGATGCCGTGATCGAGAGCATGAAACGGCACGAGGCTTTCTCGCTGCTGCTCAAGCTCGACAAGAGTTTCTCGCTGGTATTCGGTTCGGGAACGGCCGAGGATATGGCCGAGTTCAGGCCGATGTCCGTGCGCACGAAACTGCTGGACTTGCAGGTCGGTCTGCGCGTGATTTTCCGTATCGCAGATTTCAATCGTTTCGCCGAATATTTCCTGACGGACGAGCCCGTCGCCACGACCCGCAGGATTGCGGAGAAGTTGCAGCCCGTAATGCAGAATGCCGTGCAGGCCGTGATGCAGGATCGCCAGGTCGAAGGCACGTCGATCCCGGCGGAGGTCGCCGAGGCGATCACGGCCAGGATTGCCGCTTCCGGCGACCAGTTCTACGGCCTTGCGCTGGAGCGCGTGGCCGAAGTGGTGGCTTCGAACGAAGACCTGGAACGCCTGCGCAGCCTGAGCCGCGAACTTTACCTTTCGGAGCAGGAACTCGACTACCTGCGCCGCACCAACGATTTCCGCAACCGCCTGGCTGCGGAGACCAATTCGCAGGCTATTGCCGATGCACGCAGTGACATGCAGCTCTATGAGGGGTTGCAGCAGGTCAATAAAGACCGCCTGCTGGCCGACGACGAGCTGGATAAGTTCTACACCGTGCTTTCGCGCGAGAAACGGATCCGCGATGCCCGCAGCGAGGACGAGGTGGAGGCTGCACTGGCCGACATCGAAAAGACCGGGCTGCTGCGCGAAGAGGACGTCGACAACCTGCGCATCGACGTCGCCGAACGCCGTTACCGCCGGGGCGAGGCGATCAAGCTCATGCAGTTGCGCGACCGGATCGAGTTCGAGAAAGTCCGCACGGCGGGCGAAGGGCAGGTCGCCGTGGAGCAGATGCGCCAGGGGCTGGAGTTGCAGGAGCTGACGCTCGCGCATCGCAAGCGCGAGGACGAGTATTCCGACGAACGCCGCGCCCGGGAGCGCGAGTTGCAGCGGGCAGACCGCCAGTCGGAGATAGAACTGGACAATGCCGAGATGGATGCCCAGATCGAACGCCTGCGCAAGGTCAAGGAGCTCAACCGCGAGGACAAGAAGATGGATTTGGATCACGAGCGCGAGATGGAGCGCCTGAAGCAGGAAGCCCTCGACAAGAAGGCGCGGATGACGGCCGAGCAGCTGATGGCCGTGGCTGCGGGCGAGAACCTCGATTCGCAGGCCGCGGTGAAGTTCGCCGAGTCGTTCTCGGCGGGAAAGAACGCCGAACAGGTGCAGCAGGCCGCCGATGCCCGTATCGCCGATTCGCAGCGCCACGAAGACCGTATGCTGGAGATGATGCGCGAGATGAAGGATATGGCCACGACCATGACCGGGCACATCGTCCAGAACAAGGATGCCGAACGCGACCGTTACCGCGAACGGATGGAACGCCAGGAAGACCGGGTGGACAAGACGCAGGACAGTGCCCTCGAATATGCGACGCGCAACAACCAGCAGGCGGCCGCGAAGCCCCAGGCGCAGGCTCCCCAGTCCGTCGGGCGGGTATGTCCCGACTGCGGTACGGTAGCCGTGCAGGGCGTGCGTTTCTGCGCCAACTGCGGGCGGGATCTCAAATGAGCACGGCCATGGAGAGATACCAGGGAGTAATACTGATCCGGTTGCAGAATGCCGGGTCGAAATCCGAAGGGCATTATGCCTTTCTGGTGCGCGACGACGACATGAGCGTCGTGAAGCTCTGCCGCGAAGGCGCGGTGCCGGCCGACGACCCCTATTTCGTGCCGTTCGACCGGCAGGAGGTCGTCGTCACGGGAACCATGAGCCACGGGTGGCTGGTCGCCTCGGCGGTCGAGCAGGCCGTTGCCGGGGATGAGGCTGATAGTGAAACCGAAGAAAACAACGAACAAGCATGAAAACATGTCCCAAGTGCGGTTACGATAAACTCGCCGATACTGCCCGCTTCTGCCACAAGTGCGGTTGCGACTGCGCTGCGGTGCAGGTGAAACGCACGCCGGCGGCCGAGGAGCCGGAAGCCGCGCCGCTCGTCGGCGATAAGAACCTGATCAATGAAAGTACGATCATCGGCAAGCAGGAGAAATACGAGGCGTCGAATATCACGATCCACAACAACATCACCGAGGATCATTCGCACACGACGATCGTGTGTGCGGTTTCCGGCAAGCGTATCTACTTAGATCACAGTGTCGTGTGCCCGAAGTGCGGCAAGCAGGTGGCGTTGGAATATTATGTCGAGGCGTCGAAGCGCTGCGAGAACTGCGAGCAGCAGGCGCGCGAGGAGTACCGTGCGTTCGTCGTGCGGACGACGGGGGCCGGGCCGCTCGATGCGGCGTGCAAGCAGCAGTTGGATGCCGAGGCGCAGCGGTTGCGGATAGACGCCGCGACGCAGGCTTCGATCCTCAGGGCGCGGCAGCAAAAGCCCGCCGGGAAATCTGCCGAGCTCACTTCCGTGCAGCGTGCCGAACTGGAGGCGGCCGTGTCGCGCCTGATCACGGCGACGGAGCCCGAACCGGCGCAGAAAAGCCTCGAAGCTCTCACCGTGCTGCACGAAAATTCGTCGAACTACGAGGCCGGCTACTGGTATTTCCTCGCGCGGGCGGTCGTCTGCCCGGAAGAGTCGGTGAAGGCTTACGAAGAGGAGCTCACCGACGATTACTGGCAGCGGTTCTGGGGGTTCCTGAGCTACTGCAACACCGGGTCGCCCAAAGGCGGGGCTGCGGTCGACCGCCTGAGGTCGGTGTTCGGCCAGCGCGAGGACGACATCCGGCTGGCCGAGGCGGTCTATTACCTTGCACGGGGATTCGATGCGTTCGAGACCTCGATGCTGGAGCGCGCCGGGGAGCTTGCTTCGTCGGTGCGGCGGGGGTACCTTTCCAAGCCGTTGATATCCGTCTACGATACCTTGCAGCGGCTTGTCCGTGAAAATATCCGGCTGGAGGAGAAATACACCCCGATGGAGACTTTTGTCTTGGTGGATGTTTTCCGTGCCGGGAAGTATATCGAATACCTTTGTGTCGAGCAGGCGCGCAAGGAGCAGGAAGCCCGTGAGGCCGAGGCGAGGCGCGAACAGGAGGCACGCGAGGCCGAGGCGAAGCTGGAGCGCGAACGCCAGACCGCCGAGCAGGCCCTCCGCCGGAAGCAGGCCGAGATGTCGGCCGACCGCTCCAAACGCATGGAGCAGGAGATGGCGCGCCTGGGCGGTGCGAAACCCGCGGCGACGCAACAGGCGGATTCGAAAGCCTTTGCGGGCTACGAGACGGTCGTGCCGGGGACGAAGAAGCGGAACTGGGGAAAGACGATCCTGATCGTGGTGGTATGCCTGATCGCACTGATCGGGCTGCTGTTCCTGATCCCGGCTCCCGAATCGCTGCAATAAGAGGCAGGGGTGCGGCTGCGGGCCCGTCGGGGGTTTCTGTTCCCGATCGATGGACTCGGGTTGCGGACTTCGGGGGCGGGCCGTTGCGGCCGACGAAAATAAACCGGGCAGGGTTTTTCCCTGCCCGGTTCGTTATATTCTATTCCGCGGATGCTGTCCGGTGGAGCGGCGGACGCATCTTCGGGTTCAGATTTTGTCCAGTTCGACGGTGAAATGCCGCAGGATCGGGGCTTCGAAGGTGATGCGGTAGCCGGTGGTGATCTCTGCGCGGCGCTCGTAGATGTTGCGGCAGGCCGCGGCGATCACGCGGATGTGGTTGTCCGAGTAGACCCGCCGCGGGATCGCCAGGCGCAGCAGTTCCAGCCGCGGGTAGCGGTTCTCGTGCGTATCGGGGTCGCGGTCGGCGAGGATCGAGCCGATCTCCACGCCGCGGATACCCGCCTCCAAATAGAGCTCCACGGCGAGCGTCTGGGCGATAAACTGTTCCTTCGGCAGGTTGGGGAGCACTTTTTTCGCATCGACGAAGATGGCGTGTCCGCCGGCCGGCCGCTGGTAGGGTACGCCGTATTCGTCGAGCAGGTCGCCCAGCAGTTTCACCTGGCGGATGCGGGCGTCGAGTTGTTCGTATTCGGTATTTTCGTCCAGCCCCACGGCCAGCGCATCCATGTCGCGGCCCGACATGCCGCCGTAGGTCACGTAGCCCTCGAACATGATGCTGAAGGTCATGGCCCGTTTGTAAAGCTCCTCGGAGCGCATGGCCACGAAGCCGCCCATGTTCACCACGCCGTCCTTCTTGGCCGAGATGGTCATGATGTCGGCATAGGTGTAGATTTCTCGGACGATCTCCTTGATCGTCTTGTCGGCGTAACCGGCTTCGCGGGTCTTGATGAAGTAGGCGTTTTCGGCGAAACGGGCCGAGTCGAGCAGCAGGGGTACGCCATAGCGGCGGCAGACTTCGGCCGTTTCGCGGATGTTGCGCATCGACACGGGCTGGCCGCCGGCCGTGTTGTTGGTGATGGTCAGCACGACGCACGGGACTTTCTCGCGCGGGTTCTCGCGCAGGAGCTTTTCGAGCTTGGCGATGTCCATCTCACCCTTGAACGGCAACTCTTTTTGGGTGTCGGCCGCATCGTCGATCGTGCAGTCCACGGCGTGGCAGCGGCGGAATTCGATGTGCCCTTTGGTGGTGTCGAAATGGGAGTTGCCCGGGACGATGTCGCCCGCCTTGAGCAGTGCCGAAAAGATCACGTTCTCCGCAGCACGCCCCTGGTGCGTGGGCAGGAAATAGGGCATCCCGAAGATGCTTTCGATCGTCTCCTTGAGCCGGAAATAGGACGAGGCTCCGGCATAGCTTTCGTCGCCGGTCATCATGGCCGCCCACTGGCGGTCGCTCATCGAGCCTGTGCCCGAGTCGGTCAGCAGGTCGATCGTGACCTGGTCGCTGCGCAGCTTGAAAAGGTTGTAGCGGGCTTCGCGGATCCATGCTTCGCGCTCCGCACGGGTGGAGGTGCGGATGGCCTCGGTCATCTTGATCTTGTAAGGTTCTGCATACGGAAGTGTCATAGAAAAGAGCGTTTTAGGTTATAAATTGTTGTTCTTTCCCTCAAAATTATAAAAATATTTTGAGATATTTGATATCGGTATTATATTTGTGTTGGCCGGTGTGGATTTTCTTAAACTTTTTTACCGCATGGAAAAGTATCGTTGCACCGTCTGTGAATACATTTACGACCCGGAGTCGGGTGACCCGGAGAACGGCATCGACCCCGGTACGGCTTTCGAAGACCTGCCCGACGATTGGGTATGCCCGGTCTGTAACGAGGGCAAATGGGCATTCGAACCGCTCGAAGCAAACTAAAACGGGATGGCTATGATTAAGTTCAACCTCATTGTTTCACTTTTAATTTTACCTATTATGGCAACAGACATTGCAGCACAGGCACGGTTTACTCCCAAGGAGCTGCCTTATGCTTACGACGCTCTCGCACCGCAGGTCTCCGAAGAGACGCTGCGCTTCCACCACGACAAACATTACGTGGGGTATGTGAATAAACTCAACGAGCTGATTCTCGATACGCCTTACGCCCGGCAGCCGCTGGAGGACATCGTCGTTTCGGCCGACGGCGCGATTTTCAACAACGCTGCGCAGATGTGGGACCACGAGTTCTTCTTCGACCAGCTTTCGCCCGATGGCGAGGCGCGTCCGACAGGGGCGTTGCTGAAGGCTATCGACGCGGATTTCGGTTCGTTCGAGCAGTTCAAGGCCCAGATGGAGAAGGCTGCCGTCGGCCTTTTCGGTTCGGGATGGGCCTGGCTCGCCGAGGACAAATCGGGCAAGCTGGCCATCGTCACGGAGCAGAACGCCGGCAACCCGATGTGCCACGGCATGAAGCCGCTGATGTGCTTCGACGTATGGGAGCATGCCTACTACATCGACTACCGCAACCGTCGCGCCGACGCCGTCGCCGCCCTCTGGGATCGCATCGACTGGAAGGTCGTTGCAGACCGTTACGAAAAGAAATAAGGGTTTGTTTCTGTTGGAAATGCCGCCTCCGGTTTTCGGGGCGGCATTTTCTTTTGTGCTGCAGGCAAACCTTCCGGGCACGGCCTTTCGCAGTTGCCGGGGCGGAATATACCGGGCGGGGCTCGTTGCCATCCGCCGGGCTTGTTTCCGGAGTATTACCTGAATCCGGCTATGGGTGTTTTTGTACTCAAAAGTGCTAATCTAATCTAACTATATGATAGACAGTATATGACAAAAGTCGAGGTAATGATTTGTTAACTCTGAAGGCCGTGTCCTTTGCATTCATTAGCTTTTCAAAGACTCTTATGCAAAGATAAAAAATAGCCGATAAAAAAGCAAATGAGAATTCTCTCATTTGCTTTTTCTCTACTTAGGCGTTCCAGCTATCAACGGTTATATTCTATCTGATTGTTACGCAAGATGTCAAGAAAATGCGTCCCGCAACTTGCGGTTGATGAGCGTATGGTGGCACTGTTCCGGATTATTGATCCGGACATTGAAAGTTCTGGAAAGCACATCGACGAGTGTCGCCAGATCGATCCGCGTGCCGTCGATGCGGCGTATGGCTCCAGAGAGATGCAGTGCCGTTTTCAGTTCCATGATATCCGTAGGCGTGAATTGTTCGGAGAGGAACAGCGGCGATTTAGGGACTTCGACCGATACCGGGGCGGCGATGGACGGATAACGAAGCCGGGTAAAGACTAAACGGATCTCGAAATTCGTCAGCAGAAGCTCCGATTTGAGCAGCGACGCTTGCGGAGATTCCTTCTCAAACAATCCGCGCTTGCAACCGCATCAGGCGGGATTGGAGGCGGGCAAGTTCGTGCAGCAGGTCAAGGGGCGATTTACAGGATTGAGCCGTAAGACCGTGCAGCAGGTCGATGAACTTTTCATAAGCCGCATGAAAGGCTGTGCACTCCGCATCCGACAATCGACGGTTAAGCAGTGTGTCAAGCATGACGATAAATTGATTTTTGTCCAAGTTCTTCCGAGAGCGGGATTAAACAGCCGTAACGATTCGATTTATCGGATCGTTACAGTTTTTATATAAATAACAGGTGACGAGAAGGCAACGGTTTTTTGTCAGTATCTTGCACTAATTTTCTTTACTTCAAATAACCATTGCAAAAGTACAAAAAATTGGAATAATTAGAAACACTTGATATATCATAATTTAGTACGATATTATCATTTCAATCTATCCAGCCCTCTTTCTCATCGTCTTTGGTCACCGGCGTCCGGCGGATAACCCACCACAGGAAATTATAAAACAGAGCGAGGAATACCGCCCAAAGAAGTAGCCATTTCATAATAAACATATCATTACACCCAAAACAGTGTCCACGACCTAATGCGCTATGGACTTAGGCTTTAACAGATGGCTGTATACCTGCCTGAAAAACGTATGTATCAAACCTTCCCGGTAAACGATCCGGTGTTTCCAACGATTCGCCAACCAACGACGGAATTTAAACCGCATTATCCGGATAAAACCTTTTTCAGGAAATTTCTCGCTGAACTCAGGATGCAAAATATCATTTAAAACCCGTTCTTCGAGTTTTAAATCACGTTCGAACGAAGGAAATAGTTTCGCATCTACCCCTATGTTATTTATTGAAATAGCATTTATACAATTCAGAAATCGATGCATGTTCATCCGGCGGGCCGTCGCATAAAGCTCCGTCCAATCAATCTTATCACAGTAACGGAGGATGAACATGCCCCAATCGGCTATATGCCTCATCCCAATCTCCGCTGCAGCGAAATGTGCTGCGGCATGCCGTAACAGAAATAATGCATTGAAAGAGGGTGACGGAAGATGAATTTCCGTATCTTTCAGACAGATCGTTTCACCATGGATTTCGGCATAGGTCCTCAGCAACTGCTCGATCTCACGATTCGATGCATGGGCATGAACATTCAGAAAGTCGTAATGATTTTCGACCATAATTCCGTCGATGAGAAAAACTGTATGATGGTGTTTGTCTTCATCGATCCGAATTCCCCATTCACGACATAACAACTCGTCCGCTTCACGCTGTCGACCAAAAAGCCAGATATCGATATCGCCACATTCCCGATGTTCGGGGCACGGATAGCAAAAGCTCAGTCCATACCCTTTCAAGAGCATCAGCGAAATGGAATGGGAAGCATAGAATTTTGACAATCCAGCCAATACTTTTTCCTGTTTTCGATAACGATCTTCAATTTGTTCGACATTATAGGCCCATTGCACACGCAAAGACAATGGTAAATATTCCATTGCATGCAATTGCCGCAAAGCATCCCAGATCAATGCCCCCGTCCCCTGCCGGACAGCCAAACGATAAATTTCACCCCATTGGAGTTTAGCCAATTCCGGTAAAATTTCTCTCGGGCTTTCAGTTCCCAATCCTATCCTTAGTAAGGAAAAATATATTTTCTCGTCACGGGTCATTTATCTTCCCTTATACATACTCCGGTAGTATTTTTCATACTCGCCTGAGGTAATGTCGTCCATCCACGATTGGTTTTGGAGGTACCAGTGGACAGTTTTCTCGATTCCTTCCTCGAACTGCAGGCTGGGCTGCCAGCCCAGTTCCCGCTTGAGTTTGCGCGAGTCGATGGCGTATCTCAGGTCGTGGCCTGCGCGGTCGGTGACATACGTGATGAGCTTCTCCGACGACCCCTCGGGGTTGCCCAGCAGCCTGTCCACCGTCCGTACGATCACCCGTATCAGGTCGATGTTCTTCCATTCGTTGAAGCCCCCGATGTTGTACGTGTCGGAGACCTTGCCCCTGTGGAAGATCACGTCGATGGCCCGTGCATGATCCTCGACGTACAGCCAGTCGCGCACGTTCTGCCCGCGGCCGTACACGGGCAGCGGCTTTTGGTGGCGGATGTTGTTGATGAACAGCGGGATGAGCTTCTCCGGAAACTGGTAGGGCCCGTAGTTGTTCGAGCAGTTGGTCACCAGCGTCGGCATCCCGTACGTGTCGTGGTAAGCCCGCACGAAGTGGTCGGACGAGGCTTTCGAGGCCGAGTAGGGGCTGTGCGGGGCGTACTTCGTCTCTTCGGTGAAGAACTCCTCGCCGAAGGGCCCGCCGCCGCTCTCCCCGCCCGAAGCATCTCCCTCGGGACGGGTAAGCTCCAGCGCCCCGTACACCTCGTCGGTGGAGATGTGGTAGAACAATTTGCCCTCCCACTCTCCGTTCCAGTATTCCCGTGCCGCCTCGAGCAGCGAGAGCGTGCCCAGGACGTTCGTACGCGCGAAGGTGAACGGATCCCTGATCGAGCGGTCGACATGGCTTTCGGCCGCGAGGTGGATGACCCCGTCGATGTCATACTGACCGAACAGCGCCCGCAGCATATCCAGGTCGCAGATGTCCCCCTTCTCGAACACGTAGTTCGGGGAATCCTCGATGTCCCGCAGGTTGGCAAGATTCCCGGCATAGGTCAGCTTGTCGAGGTTGATGATCCGGTAATCGGGGTATTTGTTCACGAAAAGGCGGACTACGTGCGAGCCGATAAAGCCCGCGCCGCCCGTGATCAGGATAGTACGTTTCGATTCCATTATCTATGCTTTAATTTATCTATTATTGATAGAATCCACAGGGTAAACTATCGCATCATTGCCAAGTTCTCGATAGTAATTTTCCTTCACGATTTTAAGTTCTGATGTGTTCGAGATGATCTTATACCCCT
>ENA-ORTV01001947-ORTV01001947.1-human-gut-metagenome-genome-assembly--contig:-NODE-1947-length-20846-cov-2.948199_pt1 | contig 20846 bp, 19 predicted proteins | sample MGYA00241915_ERZ509194 | MGnify/ENA primary metagenome ERZ509194 (study PRJEB26280, sample SAMEA2338810) | human gut metagenome | biome: human gut; feature: human-associated habitat; material: faeces... | reverse complement strand
GCAGCCTCCCGGGAAGATAAGTCGACGCCGACATTTATGAATTCAGCTTTCCAATAGGGAGGCTGTTTTCTTTTTAGACGGTAGCGGATTTGGCCGCAGCCGTCTTTTTTTTATTGCATTTTTGCCGTAAGATAAGTTAAAATAATTGCGGGTGATGATATGAAAACTACATTCGAGCTGATCTATGATGTTGTCAGAAAAATTCCGCGCGGCTGCGTTGCAACCTACGGTCAGGTGGCGGCGCTTGCGGGCAATCCGCGCTGGTCGCGCGTGGTCGGATACGCCCTGCACGTAAATCCCGAGCCGGGAGTTATCCCGTGCCACAGGGTAGTCAACCGCCTCGGCGAGACCTCGTCGGCTTTTGCGTTCGGCGGCGAGGATATGCAAAAGACCCTCCTCGAGGAGGAGGGCGTTGAGTTCGATTCTTCGGGCAGGGTGAACCTCAAAAAATATCAGTGGCGCACCTGAATATCGGCGCACATAAGAGCCGAGACTTTATTGTCCGCCGTCCTCAACCGGCGCATAGTGGCGGATGAAGGCGTTGATGAACAGCGGCCCCATGTCTATCGCATGGAACACCGCGCCGTCCGCAGTTTCGAGCACAGTTATGCCCTCGCCCTCGCTGCCCTTGGTCAGGTTGCGGTCGAAATATTTTGAGACCTCTCCGCTTTTCGGGTCGATTTTATAGACGGCCTGCGTGTCATCGTTTGTTGCGGCGTAGAGCATACCTCCGTACATTTCCGCGCCCTGGATGCTTCTTACCGTCTCGCTGAGCTTCACCGACCCGACATACTTCATATTGTCCGCTATATCGTAGAAGATGAGCTCGTTGGCTTTTTTCGAGTGGTCAAGGGTGATGAGCAGACCTCTGTCGTTGTCCACCGCGACCCACGGCAGACCGCGCGTATGCAGGGCTTTGTCGAGAATATAATATCTGCCCGTGAATTTCAGCGTGTCGGCGTCATAGACCGCAACTACGGGATATTCCCAGACCTTGCTGTCCTCGAGCCCCGCATATATGCAGTTGTCGGCCTTGGAGTAGCTGATGCCGCCTATGTGCGCGAGGCCGTATTCGTCCTTGAGCTTCTTCGGGATGGCGAGCGGGTTGGATTTAACGCGCGTCTTGCCGTCGAGTTCGGACTTTGTCAGCCCCCATTTCGAGCTGAAATAGTAGTATTTGCCGTCTGTCGTTATGCCCTGCGAGCGCTCCGCCGCGCCGATAAGCAAAACATTATCCTTCGACACCTCCGGATGCCGCTTGCCCGCGGACAGCGCGTCGATGCCGAGCGTCAGAACGGAGAGAAAGGTCATGAACGCCGCGAGCGAGAGTGCGGCGAGGCGGCGCATGACGGCTGCGGCTTTTCCGAGAATTTCTATATACTGCATATGAAAACCTCCTGTTTGTTGCCATTCTGATTATAACTTAGCAAAAACGGAGTGATATGTCAATCCCCGTGTCGGCAACTATTCATAAATATATATCTGACAAAAACTTATTTCTATTGAAATTAACCTAAATATATGCTATTATAACTTATACCCTGTGAGAACGGTGGGATTTATATGAACTCTGAATCGACGCACGGATACCGTCCGTGCATAATAATCCCCGGGATAGGGCAGTCAAAGGTCATAGAGACGGACGAAAACGGCGAAAAGCTCAGAAACCTCTGGCCGTTCGACCCGGACGTTGACGCCCTCGTTAAGAAGATAACCCCGTCGGGGATAAGGATGATGCTGCTGCGCCGCGACTGCGGCTTTTCTTCGGCGCTCGATGAGGCTGTGCGATCGATGCTCGAGCCGCTCGGCTGCACGCCCGACTCCGAGAGAAAGGTCAGAGCCGAGGTTGTCGGCTACTACCGTCCCGTCGGCGAATGTACGGACGACGAAAAAAGATACATATATAAAATGGTACCGCTGAGCGCCCTTGCCGATATTATCGGCGAGGAGAATTTATATTTCTTTGCCTACGATATTTTCGGTAAGGTGGATGAAAATGCCCGCCTGCTGCGCGAGTTTATTTCTACGGTCAAAGAGCAGAGACAGTGCGACAAGGTCGATCTCATCCCCGTGAGCATGGGCGCGACCGTCGCGCAGATGTATTTTGAGCTCTACGGCGACGACAGAGACGTAAAGCGCGTTATCGGCGTTGTCCCCGCGTATGACGGCTCAGATATAGCCGCCGACCTGCTTGCCGGCGACATAAGAACCGATGACTGCGGGGCGCTGCTCGAGATGCTTCTCAGCAGACGCGAGGCGGAAAAAATATCAAAGCTTATGAGTAAAATGCCCAAGAAGGTTGCGGACAGAGCGGTGAGAACCTTAGTCCGCGCGGCGTGCGAGACTGTTATCGTCAACAGCTCGACGATGTGGGGTATAATCCCGTCCGAGCGCTATACGGAGCTTCGTGACAGATATCTTGCCGACCCCGATCACGACTCCCTGCGCGCAGTGGCCGACCGCCACTGGCGGGTCAGGAGGAATATAAAAGAGCTTGTCAGGCGCGAGCAGGAGCGCTCGGTTGAATTTTACAATATCTGCGGCTGCGGAAAGCCGCTGACACCGATAGCGGCGTCAGATAACCTTATGTCCGACACGATAGTCCCGACATATTCGTCGTCTATGGGCGCTCAGTGTGCGGCCCCCGGCAAGACGCTCAGCCCGGGACGCGATGAACCGGCGGATTTTGTCTCCCCGCACTCGGATATAAACGCTGCCTGCGCCGCCGTGCCAGACAGAACATGGTTCTATTATAATATGGAGCACGAACAGGCGGCGGAAAACACTGCGCTGCTCGAGCTTGTTGCGGCGATAGCCTCGTCAGACGAGCCGATAGATGTGTTCACCCTGCCCGACCATCCCCAATTTGCCGATTATTGCTGATTTATAAGGAATAGGAAAATATATTATTTAAGAACAGGAGAAAAACTATGAAAAAGATGAAATCGACCGTAGCCCTTGTGCTCGCGCTCATCATGGCTTTTTCGGCATTTACCTGCGCCTCGGCCGCTCCCGCGTCCGCATCGGACGATGCGGCGATAGCTAAGGCCGTTGACACGCTTGCCGACGCCGAGAATGAGGGCGGAACACACGCCGACTGCCGCAACGGAGATTGCGGGCACGCACCCGTCGTTGTAGTCCCCGGCATCAACCATTCGCCCACCTATCTCTATGACGAGAACGACGAGCCCGTGCTCAATAAGGACGGCAAACGCATAGGCGGAACGCTGCTCATCCTCGATACGGACAATCTCGTCACCGTCCTTCTCAAGAAGCTTGCGTGGCCCCTTGTCAAAATGCTCGCCACCCAGACGGACAGCGGCTTCCCCAAGGCGGTCTATGAGACTGTCTGCGAGCTCTTCTCCATACAGAAGTGCGACAACGAGGGCAAGCCGATAAACAATCTCAAGACCGAGAAATACGGTTCTCTCGCCGACATGGATAAGGGCACGAGAGATTGGGCATACAGAATGATTCCCATGCAGAAGCTGACGAATATAATAGGCGAGGATCATGTTTATTTCTTCACCTTTAACCTCGTCGGCAGCCCCATGGAATCAGCTTCTAACCTCAACGAGTATATCCAGCAGGTCAAGAAGGCGACCGGTCACGATAAGGTAAACCTCCTCAACGTCAGCCTCGGCGGAACTATCTTCACCGCGTACCTTGACGTTTACGGACATAAGGATATCAACCAGGTTGTCAACGCCGTTGCCGCAACCGATGGCTCCGAGATAATCGCCGATTTTCTCACCAGAGGCGAAGAGGGCTTCAGAATAGACGACGAGTTCCTCTATCATGAGTATATCCCGAAAATAATCGCGGAGAGCAACGACACCGCGTCTCTCGGCTATCTGCTCAACCTTGTTATCAGAATAATCCCGAGACAGGTGTTCAGAGACACCCTGACGGCCGCCATGGACGGTCTGTCCGAGACCTTGCTCGTAAACTGCCCGCAGTTCTGGGCGCTTGTCCCGTCCGACAGATATGACGCGCTTTGCAAAAAGTATCTGACCGACAAGGATCATGCGGTTCTCAAGGCAAAGACCGACCGCTATCATCAGGCTCAGCTCAATCTCGGAAAGAATATCCTCGCGGCTCACGCGGCGGGCGTTAAGATAGACTCCATAGCCGGCGCAAATCTCGGATTCGGCGATGTGGAGTACAGCTACTTCAGCATAATCAAGAGCGCGCTCAATACCAATTCCGACGGTATTATTCAGCTCTCCTCGACCACCATGGGCGCTACCGGCGCCGCTCCCGGACAGAAGCTGCCCGACAGCTACAAGCCCGCCAAGGCAGGCTATATGTCCGTTGACGGCTCGATTGACGCATCCACGGCTATTCTGCCCGACAACACCTGGATATTTATCGGTCAGCACCACGAGGCCGGCAACAACGACGTTGTTCTGACCCTCGCCTGCGCGCTGTTCACCGATCCCGAGCTCAAGGATATACACTCGAAGCCCGACGTCTGGCCGCAGTATAACGGCACCTGCCGCACAAAGGAAATCAGACGCTGGCTTCTTCCCGACGCAAAGGCGTACAGGGCGAAGATAGACGAGATGCCCGAGGATGAGCGTCCGAGCGCCGAGCAGATAGCGGAGCTTGACGCCGCCATCGCTCAGGGCGAGGAAGCGCTCAATATGACGATAGCCGACCCCGAAAAGGCGGATGCCGCCAAGGCGAGACTGACGAATATCCTCGTTGAGCTCGGCCAGCGCGAGCCCGCAAAGGAGACCTCAAAGGCCGCTTTCGCGCTCGAAAAGGTCTGCTGTGCACTGAGCCTCATCGCTCTCAAGACAATAGGCAGCCAGGGCTATTCCGACGTCACACGCGTAATTATACGGTTCATTATTAAGTTTTTAGGTTCCGTTATCTGATTTAAATCTCAATATACGGCGAGCCCCTTTTCGGAGTTCGCCGTAAATTTTTAAAGGAGGGAGTTATAAAATGAAATCAGCCAAAAGAATAGCGGCGCTGCTGCTTTGCGCGGCACTGATTTTCTCGACCGGAATATCCGCCGCTTCCTACGACGGGGCAAGGCGGGAAGCGGTGTCTGCCTCAGATGAGGCGGGGCTTGTCGAAATCCTGACGCAGGGCGGAGAAAAGGCCGAGCCCGCAAAGACGAAAAAGCCCGGCACTCTGACCGAGTGCGGCGGAGCCTGCGAGCACAGCCCGACGGTCGTTATTCACGGCATAGGTCAGTCCAAGACCTACTTATACGAGGATGACGAGATAGCGGTGGACGAGGACGGCAAAATGATAACCGGCTGGCCGATATACGCAAACACAAAATATATCGTCAAAAATTTGCTTCTGCCGCTCGTTAAAATGCTCGTCACCCAGCGCGACGACGGCTTTGTCGAGTCGTTCAGAAAGACGCTCGAGGGCACGTTGTATGTCAACGCCTTTGACTCGAACGGCAAGAACATCTATGATGTCAGAGTCAAAAAATATCCGTACAGCGTCGCAAAGTGCAGCGACGAGGAGAAGAGTGAGATCTACGGCAACGTGCCGCTGGAGACGCTCACAAAAACCGCGGGCGAGGATCATCTCTATTACTTCGCCTACAACTCCTTCGGCAACAACGGCGAGATAACCGACGAGCTCTATGACTTTATCGCCAAGGTGAAGCGCGAGACGGGTCACGACAAGATTAATATCGCGGCGATAAGCCTCGGCGGAACGATAGCCAACAGCCTCTTTGACCGCTATCCGGAGCTCTACGCGAGCCTTGACCGCGTGGTGTATATCGTCCCCGCGCTCGACGGCTCCAACATAGTCGGCGATATATATATAGGCAAGCTCAGCACCTCCGACGAGATGCTCTACAAGAAGCTGCTACCGAAGCTTGTCGGCGGCGCGGAGGGCTATCTGCTCAACGCCGTTATAAGGCTCATACCCAAACAGATACTTCTCGACACGCTCGATGCGACCGTTGACGGGCTGACCAATGTTATCCTGCGCAACTGCACCACGATGTGGTCACTCGTGCCAGAGGCATATTATGACGAGGCCGTGGCGCGCGTTCTGCCCGGAAAAGAGAACGCCGAAATACGCAGGCAGGTTGAAATTTATCACCGCGCACAGGTAAACAGATTCAAAAACATCGAGAAGATGAGAGAAGCGGGAGTTGAAGTTTTTGACATAGTCGACTACGACTATCAGCTCTACTGCCTTGTGCCCTCTTATGACAAGAGCAATGCGGACGGAATAATCCACGCGGAGTCGACCTCCATGGGCGCGAAATTCGCAAATATCGGCGAGACTCTCGGCGAGGACTATGTCCAGCAGGGCACACACTGCAAGAACAAGGCGCACAATCATATTTCACCCGACGGAGTTGTTGACGCGTCGGTGGGTCTGCTTCCCGACCACACCTTCTATTTCAAGGGGCAGGATCACGAAAAGACCGGCTCCAACGATGTCATAATGAAGCTTGCGACCGAGCTGCTGATTAATCACGAGTTCAAGGATGTCTATTCCATGCCCGACAGGTTCCCGCAGTTCAATATCGGCAGGAATACGAAAGATTTAGTGAACAATCTGATGAAACCGGCGCAGGAGATAGACAGGAGCACGCTCTCGCCCGAGGATGCGGCGGAGCTTGACGCGGCGCTCGAAGAGTGCAATGCGATGCTCGAAAATACGGTAGTTGACCCAGCGGCGACAGAGCACGCACAGAAGAGGCTCGAAAATATACTGATAAAAATCGGCGAGCGCGAGGCTCCGAGCGAGAATAAAGAGAAGCTGAGCGCGGTCGGCGAGGCGATAAGCAAATTTATAAGCGATGCGCTCTATGAGTGCGTCGGCGCTCAGGGCTATTCCGATGCGGTAAAGCAGTTGTTCAAGCTCATAGGAAAGTATTTGCCCAAGGGTGCATGACGGTATAAAAAATAAACTGCAAGCTGCCGACTGAACAGTCATGCGGGCAGCAAGCAAAACAGCCGAAGAAATAAATCTTCGGCTGTTTTTTACATTCCGCGTCTTGTTACGCAGTTTTCGAGGTTTATTGCATCATACACGCCCTCGTCGAAAAGCGGGCAGATGCTCTTATATTCATCTATCGGCAGCTCTTCGAGCGTCGTGCCGTTTTTTATGCACAGCGCAACGAGCTCACCCGTCGCCTTATATGCATCGCGGAAGGGCAATCCCTTTGAAACGAGGAAGTCGGCGCAGTCGGTCGCGTTTATGAAGCCGCCGGCGGCCGCCTTTCTCATGTTCTCGGGAATCATCTTCATCGTCGCTATCATCGGAATCAGCGCCGTCAGGCACATCTTGACCGTGTCCATGCCGTCGAAAATCGCGTCCTTGTCCTCCTGCATATCTTTGTTGTATGCAAGCGGCAGACCCTTCATAGTCGTGAGCAGTCCGCACAAGTCGCCTATCACGCGCCCCGCCTTGCCGCGCGCGAGCTCTGCGAGGTCGGGATTCTTTTTCTGCGGCATAATGCTCGAGCCGGTCGAAAAAGCGTCGTCAAGCTCGGCGAATTTGAACTCCCATGAGCACCACATGATTATCTCTTCGCACAGGCGTGAGATGTGAACCATGAGTATCGAGCACGCCCCGAGCAGCTCGAGGCAGAAGTCCCTGTCCGATACGCCGTCAAGGGTGTTGGGCATATAGCCGTCAAAGCCGAGGGCTTCTGCCGTCATGGCGCGGTCGATGGGATATGTTGTCCCCGCGAGCGCACCCGAGCCGAGCGGGGAGAGGTTCATTCTTTCGGCGGCATCCTCAAAGCGTCCGAGGTCGCGGCGGAGCATCTCGATATATGCGCCGATGTGCGCCGAAAAAGTTATCGGCTGGGCGCGCTGGAGATGCGTGTAGCCCGGCATAATGCAGCGGGCATACTCCTTCGCCTTGCCGTCGAGCGCAGCGATGAGCCCGTTTATGAGCTTTGTGACGCTCTGAACGTCTTTTCTCAAATAGAGTCTTATGTCAACGGCAACCTGGTCGTTTCTGCTGCGCCCCGTGTGGAGCCTCTTGCCCGCGTCGCCTATCCTCGAGGTGAGCTCGCCTTCTATAAAGGTGTGTATATCCTCGGCGTCGGGATCTATTGTCAGCTCGCCCGAGATGATATCGTTTCTGATATCCGAGAGCCCCGCAAGAATTTTCTTGCAGTCCTCCTCGGAGATTATCCTTTTTGCGGCGAGCATCGATGCGTGGGCGATGCTGCCGTCTATGTCCTCGTTGAACATACGGCTGTCCGTTTTTATCGAGGAGTTGAAATCGTTGGTCTTTTTGTCGGCTTCTTTGCTGAAGCGTCCCGCCCAGAGCTTCATGCCTTTGCCTCTCTCTCTGCGTCGAGGATAGCCTTGACCTTTATGGGCAGACCGAAGAGATTGATGAAGCCCGCGGAATCCTTCTGGTCATAGACATCGTCCTCGTCGAATGTCGCAAAAGCTTCGCTGTAGAGTGAATAGGGCGAGGTGGTGCCCGCGTTTATTATATTTCCCTTATAGAGCTTGAGCTTGACATCGCCCGTGACGCGCTCCTGAGTCTTGTCGACAAAGGCGGCGAGAGCCTCTCTGAGGGGAGTGAACCACTGACCGAAGTAGACGAGCTCGGCATAGCGCAGAGCTACCTGCTCCTTGTAGTGCATGGTGTCCCTGTCGAGGGTCAGAGTCTCGAGAACTTCATGAGCCCTGTAGAGGATAGCGCCTGCGGGATTCTCGTAAACGCCCCTTGACTTCATGCCGACAAGGCGGTTTTCGACGATATCTGCAAGTCCGACGCCGTTTTCGCCTCCGATTTTATTGAGCTTTTCAATCATCGTCACGCCGTCCAGCTTTTCGCCGTCAACGGCAATGGGAACGCCCTTTTCAAAGCTTATTGTGATATATGTCGGCTTGTCGGGAGCCTGCTCGGGGGATTTGCCTATCTCAAGAAAGCCCGGCTTGTTATACTGCGGCTCGTTCGCGGGATCCTCGAGGTCGAGTCCCTCGTGCGAGAGGTGCCAGAGGTTCTTGTCCTTCGAGTAGTTTGTCTCGCGGTTTATCTTGAGCGGGATGTTGTGCTTTTCGGCGTATTCTATCTCCTCCTCACGGGATTTGATGCTCCAGATACGCCAGGGAGCGATTATCTGCATATCGGGTGCGAAAGCTTTTATCGCAAGCTCGAAACGCACCTGGTCGTTGCCCTTGCCCGTGCAGCCGTGGCAGATGGCGTCTGCGCCCTCGGCCTTGGCTATTTCAACGAGTCTCTTTGCGATTAACGGGCGGGCAAAGGATGTGCCGAGCAGATAATCGCGCTCATATACGGCGCCCGCCTTCAGGGTCGGAAAGATGTAGTCCTCTACGAACTCCTTTTTGAGATCCTCGATATAGAGCTTGGACGCGCCGGTCTTGAGCGCCTTCTCCTCGAGCCCGTCAAGCTCTGTGCCCTGGCCGACGTCCGCCGAAACGGCGATGACCTCGCAGTTGTTGTAGTTCTCTTTGAGCCACGGAATTATTATCGACGTGTCGAGTCCGCCGGAATAAGCGAGCACAACTTTCTTTATCTCTTTCATTTTCAAATACCTCCGTATTCAGTGTATGCATTAATTATACAGCGATTATTCAATAAATCAAGAGCAATATTCAAAAAATATGCAACTTCTTACAATGTAACAAAATGAGCGCCCCGCAGGACGCTCTTTTTGTAAAATTTTATTCACTTCAGCAGGAACCCGACCTTTTTCATCACCTTGTTGAGCGTGCGCTCGGAGATTCGCTGGGCGGTCTCCGCGCCCTTTGCGGCGCACTCCGTGAGATAAGCCTTGTCGTTTATAATGCGGTTGAAGTTCTCGCGCACGGGAGCCAGCTCCTCTATGACGGCCTCGCCGACCTTGGTTTTGAAGTCGCCGTAGCCCTTGCCCTCGAACTCGCGCTCTATCTCGTCAAACGAAGCGCCGGTGCAGCAGGAGTATATGGACATGAGGTTGTTTATGCCGTCCTTGCCCTCGCCGTATCTGACGACGGCCTCGGAGTCCGTGACTGCGCTCTTGAACTTCTTCATGATGACCGACGGCTCGTCGAGAATGGAGACGGAGGCCTTCGGATTCGGGTCGGATTTGGACATCTTCTGCGTCGGATTCTGAAGCGACATTATTCTCGCACCGACCTTGCCTATAAACGGCTCGGGGAGGGTGAACGTGTTGCCGTATATGCCGTTAAAGCGCTCGGCTATGTCGCGGGTTATCTCAAGATGCTGCTTCTGATCCTCGCCGATGGGCACATAGTTCGCCTGATAGAGCAGAATGTCCGCCGCCATGAGCACGGGGTATGCGAAGAGTCCGACATTGACATTGTCCGCATGCTTCTGGGATTTGTCCTTGAACTGGGTCATTCTCGACGCCTCGCCGAATTGGGTGTAGCAGTCGAGTATCCACGCCAACTGGGCGTGGGTGCTGACATGGCTCTGAATAAACACTGCGGGTCGAGCCCTATCGAGAGCAGGAGCGCAAAGGCCTCCATGGTCTGACGTCTGAGCGTAGCGGGGTCCTGCCTTACGGTTATGGCGTGCAGGTCTGCCACGGCATAGACGCAGTCATAGTCCTCGCTCATCGCTTTCCAGTTGCGCAGAGCGCCGAGATAGTTGCCGAGAGTCGGAATGGCGGTCGGCTGTATTGCACTGAGAACGCGCTGACGGCGTTCGGGAGTTTGATTTTCCATTATTTATTCTCCTCTCATTTCTTTAAGAACTCTGCCGAGGATTTTCATGCCCTCTGTTATCTTGTCGTCGGCAGGCGTTGAGAAATTCAATCTGACGGCGTTGCTCTTTCCGTCGACATCGGTCAAAAACGCCGTACCGGGGACGAGCGCCACCATGTTCGCGGCGGAACGCTTGACAAATTCGAGTGCGTCGATATCCTCGGGCAGCTCGCACCATATGAACAGACCGCCCTCGGGACGGACATAACTCACCGCGTCGCCCAGTTCGCTGTCTATCATGTCGCACATCAGATTGAGCTTCCTGCGGTAAATCTCTCTTATCTTTTCGATATGCTCGTCAACATCGTATCTCTTCATCCACTCGGCGACTACCATCTGCATAAGCTGCGTCGTGTGAACGTCAACGGCCTGCTTGCCGACGGTCATCTTTGCGGCTATCGGAGCGGGTGCAACGGTGAAGCCGATACGGATAACGGGCGCAAGGATCTTCGAGAAGGAGCCCGAATAGATCACTATTCCGTCCTCGTCGAAGCTCTTTATATTCGGAACATCCTCGCCCGCAACGCGGAGGTCGCCGTAGGGATTGTCCTCGAGAATCATAACGCCGTGAGCCTTTGCGAGCTCGTAGAGCTTTTTGCGCTTTTCAAGCGACATTGTGACGCCTGCGGGATTCTGGAAGTTCGGAATGGTATATATCATTTTGGCGTTCGGGTTCTCGTCGAGAGCCTTTTCGAGAGCCTCGATATCCATGCCGTCCGCCTCCATGGGCACGCCGACGATTTTTGCGTTGTAGGAGCGGAAGCAGTTGAGCGAGGGAGCCTATAAACGACGGGCTTTCGCAGATAACAACGTCGCCCTCGTTGCAGAGAACCTTTGTGGAAAGATCCATGACCTGCTGCGCGCCGCTTGTGACTAAGATTGAGTCGAAGTCGCGGCCGATGTTATATTTTGACTTCATTCTCTCTCTTATCAGCCCGACGAGCTCGGGGTAGCCCTCGGTCACGCCGTATTGGAGCGCCTCTATCGGGCGGGAGGCGAGAATGTCTGCGGTTATCTCCCGCACCTCGGCGACGGGGAACGCGTCGGGCGCGGGGTTGCCCGCTGCGAACGGGATCATGCCCGGCACGCCTGTCGCCTTTAATACCTCTCTTATGGCGGAGGGCTTGAGCGACGCTATTTTATCTGAAAAACGGTATTCCATATTCTATCATCCTTTCCGGAGACGGTTATAACTGTATGTGACCTTTATAACATAAAAGTATATCACACGCTCCCGCTGTTGTAAATCAAAAAGTTTTGTGTTATCATAGCTCTATCAATTACGAGGAGGCAGAGCTGTGTTTAGCTATGCGATTTTTGATTTTGACGGTACGCTTGCCGATACGGGCGCGGGAGTGTTTGCCTCCGTGCAGTATGCCCTGCGCAGCATGGGCGAGCCGGAGCTTGACAACGAGACGCTGAAATATTTTATCGGCCCTCCGCTCGAGACGAGCTTTTCGGTAAAGTGCGGGCTTGACAGCGAGCGCAGCCGCGAGGCGGTCGGGAAGTACCGCGAATATTATTCGACGAAGGGCATATACGAGCTGGAATTTTTCCCGAGCACCCTGTCCACCCTGCGTGAAATTAAAGCGGCGGGAGTCAAAACGGCGGTCGGCTCGTCAAAGCCCGAGCTTTTTGTCAACCGCATTTTGGAGCATTTCGGCATATCCGAGCTGTTTGACTTCGTCTCCGGCGCAACCTTCGGCGAGCCGCACGCGGACAAGACCGTTATAATCACCCGCGCTGCAGAGGGGCTCGGCATAGAGAACCTCTCGGACGCCGTCATGGTCGGGGACAGGAGCTTCGATATAGACGGGGCGCACGGCGTGGGAATGAAGTGCATAGGCGTGCTCGAGGGCGGCTACGGCGACGAAAACGAATTCAAAACGGCAGGAGCGGACTGGATAGTCAACACTCTTGCCGATGCGAAAGATATAATATTGAAATGATTTAAAGACCGAGCAGTCTTGCGGCGTTTTGGCCGAGGATGAGCTCGGTCTCTTCTTCTTTGAGCCCTATAGAGCGGACAAAGGCGAGCTCGCGCCCGGTCGGGCTCCACGGGTTGTCCGAGCCGAACAGAACGTGCTCCGCGCCGAACGCCTCAACGCTCTCTTTAGCCCACGGCGGCGGTACTGAGCCGGAGGAAAAAGCGGTATCAATATATATTCCCGTTCCCCCGAGCAGCTCGGCAGCCTCTCGCCAGAGCAGAAAGCCGCCCATGTGCGCGGCTATGACCGGCGCGCCGCCGAAGCGGGGGAGTATCTTTTTGAGCATCTGCGGTGTGCAGTGGACTGGGTCGGGAACGCCGATATCAACTCCCGCGTGAAAGACCGTTATCATGCCGAGCGAGCCTATCTTCTCATATATCGGGAACATCCGCTCGTCGTCCGCGAAGAAGCCCTGATAGTCAGGGTGCAGCTTTATTCCCTTTATGCCCGCGTCGTGCAGCCTGTCAAGCTCGCTTATTGCATCCGGACTCTCGAAATGCACGCTGCCGAACGGGATGAGAACGCTGTCGCCGAGCAGGGAGATTGCAAAGTCGTTGACCTTTTTCTGCTGATGGGCATTAGTGGCTATGTTGAGCCCCGCCGCCCTGTCCGCGCCGCCCGAGAGCACGCTCTCTTTCAGCCCCGAAGCCGTGCCGTCGAAGGCGGGGCAGGGGTTGCCCGAGCGCAGGGCGAGCATGGGCATGGCTTTTTCGGCGAGCGGGTCGGGAAAGCAGTGGGTGTGCATATCTATAATCATAAAACAGAGTCTCCTTTCGGTCCTTACATTATATTATAGCACCTTGTCGCGCCTTGACAATAGCAAAAAAATTGATATAATAAAATTTGATGCGGAAGCAGCCGCAGCACTAAAATGCCCGAAAGGCGGTTTTTTATGAAATACACAAAGGAAGATATACTCCGGATAGCAGACGAGGAGAATGTCAGCTTTATACGCCTGCAATTTACCGATATTCTCGGCTCGCTCAAGAATGTCGCAATAACCCGCAGCCAACTCGAAAAGGCACTCGACAACAAATGTATGTTTGACGGCTCTTCGATAGAGGGCTTCGTGCGTATAGAGGAGTCGGATATGTACCTGCACCCGGACTATGATACCTTTGTTATCTTCCCGTGGCGCACGTCTGAGAACCACAAGGTGGCGCGTCTTATCTGCGATGTCTACTGCTCGGACGGTACTCCCTTTGAGGGCGACCCGCGCTATGTCCTGCGCCGCGCGATAAAGAAAGCGGCGGATATGGGCTATTCGTGCAATGTCGGCCCCGAGTGCGAATTCTTCCTGTTCCATATCGACGAAAACGGCAAGCCCACCACCCAGACTCACGACCAGGGCGGCTATTTCGACCTCGGCCCCGTTGACCGCGGCGAGAACTGCCGCCGTGATATCTGCCTGGCTCTCGAGGAGATGGGCTTTGAGATAGAGGCGTCCCACCACGAGGTCGCCGAGGCGCAGCATGAGATAGACTTCAAATATGACGAGGTGCTTGCGGCGGCGGATAATGTTATGACATTCAAGTATGTCGTCAAGAGCATCGCCCAGGCACACGGACTCCACGCTACATTTATGCCCAAGCCCATATACGGCATCAGCGGCTCGGGTATGCACACGAATATTTCTCTGTTCAGCGCGGGCGAAAATGCCTTCTGCGATGAGAGCGACAGCCTGAATCTCAGCAAGACCGCCTACAGCTTCATCGCGGGCGTGCTCGAGCATATCCGTCCGATGACCCTCGTGCTCAATCCTCTTGTCAATTCGTATAAGCGCCTCGTGCCCGGCTATGAGGCTCCCGTATATGTCGCATGGTCCGCGCAGAACCGCAGCCCGCTTATCCGTATTCCCTCGGCTCGCGGCTTCGGCACTCGTATAGAGATACGCAGCCCCGACCCGGCCTGCAACCCCTATCTTGAGATGGCGTCCTGCCTTGCCGCCGGTCTTGACGGCATTGAGCGCGACCTGCCCGTTCCCGCGCCGACGGATGCCAATATCTACACCATGACCCCCGAGGAGCGCCTCGAGGCGGGAGTTCACTCCCTGCCAAAGTCCCTTGAGGAGGCGACAAAGCTCTTCGCCGCAAGCCCGTTCATGAAAGAAGTGCTCGGCAGCCATGTCTACAATAAGTACCTGGAGGCCAAGCGCGAGGAGTGGAGAAGCTACCGCGCGAGAGTGTCGCAGTGGGAGGTTGACAGATACCTCGTCAAATATTGATTCGCGTTTGTTGAAAACGTAAATATTTGAAAAAAGCCTTGATATTATTGGGCTTATGTGTTAAACTGTTTATTGTAGGAATGTAAACTTGACGAAAGAGTGGGGTGACCCGCTCTTTCCTTTATGTTAGGGACTTTTATAAAAAGGAGATGTGTCTGTGGCAGCCAAAGGCAAGGGCGGCAACACCGTAGCCGCCGTTTGGGAGATAGCGGCTCCTATAGCGGAGCAGCTTGGGCTCTCCATTTGGGATATCCGCTTCCAGAAAGAGGGAGTTTCGTGGTATCTCAGAATATATATAGACAAGGAGGGCGGCGTAGGCATAACCGATTGCGAGAACTTCAGCCGCGCTATTGACGGCCCTCTCGACGACGCCGACCCGATAGAGCAGAGCTACTATCTTGAGGTCTCGTCCCCCGGTATCGAGCGTCAGCTCACCCGCGACGAGCATTTCAAAAAGTACATCGGCTCGCCCGTCACCGTCCGTCTCATCCGTCCCCGCGACGGCGAGCGTGAATTCAAGGGCACTCTCGAAAGCTACGACAACGGCATGATAACCGTTACAGCCCCCGACGGCAGCGGGATATGCTTTGAGAAGAAGGAAGTCAGCTCCGTCAAGCTTTCCGATGACGAGTAAAATCGCGCATAGCTGCGTTGTGAGAACCGTGCCCGCTCGGTCACGTACACACGTACGCTCCCTCGCGTGCAGAACCTCACGCCTTGCTCTGCACAATTTTCCTTCGTCATCTGCCTGATTCGATGACGGGCAATTTCGCGCGATACTGCGTTGCACGAACCATGCGAATTTCGGTCACGTACCCGCGTACGCTCCCTCATTCGCAGAACCGTGCGCCTTGTCTCGCACAAAATTCCTTCGTCATCTGCCTGATTCGATGACGGGTAATTTCGCGCGATACTGCGTTGCACGAACCCTGCAATTTCGGTCACAACTGTATGGGCGGATATCATCCGCCAGCGAATCAGGTGAGCTTGACTGCGACAGTCGGTTTGCTGTCCCCGGCGCGCCGTGCGCCGCTTTAAATAAAAAATTCACTTAAAAGGATTGATTTGGAAAATGAATAAAAAAGAAAAAAATGAGGAAAGCAAGAAGAACAAGGAATTCTTCGAAGCTGTGAAGCTGCTCAGCAAGGACACCGGCGTCACCGTTGACGCGATGTGCGAGAGCATTCAGAATGTCCTTATCGGCGCGCTGAAAAAGGAATACAACAACAAGGACATCGTGTTCTGCGATGTTGACGCCGAAAAGGGCGAGTTCCGCGTTTATCTGCGCAAGACTGTCGTATCGGAGATATCCGACCCCGACACCGATCTGCTCGTCGAGCAGGCTCAGCAGTATAAGAAGGGCGCCGTGGCCGGCGATATAGTCGAGATACCCGTCGAGACCGCCAAGGTCAGCAGGATAACCGCCGAAAAGGGCAAGCATATGCTCCGCCAGGCTATCCGCGAGGCGGAACAGGGTCAGCTCCGCAGCGAGCTTGAAAGCCACAATCAGGAGATTATCACCGTCACCGTCCAGCGCGTTATCCCCGAGTCGGGCGATGCGGTCGTCAGCCTCGGCAAGACGGAGGCTCTGCTCTACAAGAGCGAGCAGCTCCCCGACGAGGTTCTCAAGCCCAACGATATCATCAAGGTCTTTGTCGCGGGCGTGCGCAGCACCGATAAAAACACCCGCGCCACCATTTCGAGAACTCATCCCGGTCTTGTCAGGAGACTGTTCGAGGAGGAGGTTCCCGAGATATTCGACGGCACCGTCGAGATAAAGGCAGTCGCCAGAGAGGCGGGCTCCAGAACTAAGATGGCCGTTTACAGCGCAGACCCGGATGTCGATCCCGTCGGCGCCTGCATAGGCCCGCGCGGCGCGCGTGTCGGCAAGATAGTCGACCTGCTCGGCGGCGAGAAGATAGATATAGTTAAGTACAGCGATGTGCCCGAGGAGTTTATCGCGGCTGCCCTTGCCCCCGCCGATGTCGTTGACGTCACGGTAGAGGAGGGCGAGGAGAAGGTCTGCCGCGTCAGAGTGCCGGACAGCCAGCTCTCCCTCGCTATCGGCAACAAGGGTCAGAACGCCCGCCTTGCCGCCAAGCTTACCGGCTGGAAGATAGATATAAAGCCCGAGAGCGGCATTGAAGAGCCGACAATAAACTTCGATATATAAGACTTATTACTTTTTGAAAGGCAGGTGAGCGGTGTGAAGCAGAAGAAGATACCGCTGCGCAGATGCAACGGCTGCAACGAGATGAAGCCGAAAAAGGAACTCGTCAGAGTGGTGCGCAGTCCGGAGGGCGAGGTTTCGCTCGACCTCACGGGGAGAAAGCCCGGCAGGGGCGCTTATGTCTGCCGCAGCGCGGACTGCCTTAAAAAGGCGATAAAGTCCCGCCGCTTTGAGCGCGAGTTCAACTGCGAGATCCCTCGGGAGGTCTATGACCTGATGGAAAAGGAGATGGACGAAGGTGGAAAATGATAAGGCGCTTTCCATGCTCGGCATCTGCCGCAGAGCGGGAAAGCTGAGCTGCGGACATGACGCCGCGCATACGGCGATAAAGCACGGTCACGCTATGCTGTGCCTGCTCTCGTCCGACGCATCCGAGAGGCTCTGCGAGGAGTTTGAACGCGCTTGCGGCAGCGAGGGACGCTCAGTCCCGATAATAAAGACCGGATACACCATGCAGGAGATAGGCCATGCGACTTCGCTGCGCTCCGCGGTGCTTACGGTCGACGACAGGGGATTTGCGTCCCGCATACAAACATTACTTAACATCGCCTATGGGGAGGATAATGTATGATAAATACCAAATATCGCGTCCGTGACGTTGCAAAGGATCTGGACGTCAAGACAAATTACGTCACCGAGCTCATTGAAAAGAGCTTCGGCGGCGCGAAAAAATCCTCGATGACGGCTCTCGAATCCGACGAGCTTGATTTGCTGTTCGACACCGTGACAAAGGAGAACGCCGTCGACAGCTTCGATGAATATTTTGCTCTCAAGAGCAAGAAGGAAGCCCCCGAAAAGAAGGAGGAGGCTCAGCAGCCCGAGCAAAAGAGCGAGGAGAAGAGCGCGGAGAAGAAGGAGGCGGCGAAGCCCGCACAGAAGTCCGCGCCCGCAAAGGAAGCAAAGCCCGCCGCAAAGACCGAGAAACCCGCCGCAAAGGCGCAGACTCAGGCGGCGAAGCCGGCAGAGGATAAGCAGCCCAAAAAGAAGAACGACAAGCCCATGCAGTCGCGCACAAAGGGCGAGCGCAGAACGGTTGACACAAGAGCCGGCAACGTCGAGCTCGACAAGTACAACGAGCGCTACGAGAACATCGCTCCCGCCAACAACGGTATGCAGAGCGATAAGTCCGTCAACAAGCAGAAATTAAAGCAGCGCTCCACGCAGTACCGCAAGCAGGGTATGCGTTCCTCGCGCCGCGAGACAGAGGCTCAGCGCCTCGCCCGTATAGCGGCGGAGCGCGCGAAGAAGCCGCAGATAGTCGTAAAAATCCCCGATGAGATAGTTGTCTCCGACCTTGCCGCCATGCTCAAGATGACTGCGGCCGAGGTTGTCAAGAAGCTGTTCTCGCTCGGAGTTATGGCGACTGTCAATCAGGTTATTGACTACGACACCGCGGCGATAGTCGCAACCGAGCTCGGCGCAAAGGCCGAGAAGGAGGTCGTTGTCACGATAGAGGACAGGATAATCGACGACTCCGACGACTCGGCGGAGGATCTTTCCCCGAGAGACCCGGTCGTTGTTGTCATGGGTCACGTTGACCACGGCAAGACCTCGCTCCTTGATGCCATACGCCACACCGATGTCACCGCCACCGAGGCGGGCGGCATTACCCAGCATATCGGCGCATACAGAGTTGACCTCAACGGTCAGAAGATAACCTTCCTCGACACCCCCGGCCACGCGGCGTTCACCTCGATGAGAGCGCGCGGCGCGCAGGCTACGGATATCGCGGTGCTCGTCGTCGCTGCGGATGACGGAATCATGCCGCAGACCATTGAGGCCATAAACCACGCGAAGGCCGCCGGCGTTGACATAATCGTCGCCATAAACAAGATGGATAAGCCCGGCGCCACGACCGACCGCATCATGCAGCAGCTGACCGAATACGACCTCATCCCCGAGGAGTGGGGCGGCGACACTATTTGTGTGCCCGTTTCGGCGCTCACCGGAATGAATATAGATAAGCTCCTCGAGTCGATACTTCTCGTTGCCGAGATGAAGGAGCTCAAGGCGAACCCGAACCGCGCAGCCAAGGGTATCGTTATCGAGGCGCGCCTTGACAGGAACAGAGGCCCCATAGCAACTCTCCTTGTCCAGAACGGTACGCTTCACTCCGGCGATATCATAGTCGCCGGCACCTCTGTCGGCCGCGTCAGAGTCATGGTTGACGACAAGAGCAGAAAGGTCAAGGAGGCAGGCCCCTCCGTGCCCGTTGAGATAATGGGTCTTGCGGAGGCTCCGCAGGCGGGCGACGCATTTGACGCCGTCAGCGACGAGCGCCTTGCAAGAGAGCTTGTTGAGCAGAGAAAGCAGAAGCAGAAAGAGGAGCAGTTCAAGTCCTTTGAAAAGGTCACTCTCGAAAACCTCTTCTCATCCCTCAAGGAGGGCGAGCTCAAGGAGCTCGACATCATCGTCAAGGCCGATGTTCAGGGCTCGGTCGAGGCTGTTAAGCAGAGCCTTGAAAAGCTCTCGAACGACGAGGTCAGGGTTAAGATTATTCACGGCGGCGTCGGCGCCATAAACGAGTCCGACGTCATGCTTGCAAACGCGTCCAACGCGATAATCGTCGGCTTCAACGTCAGACCCGACCCGGTCGCGGCGCAGAATGCCGAGCGCGACGGAGTCGATATCCGCTGCTACAGAATAATCTATGACTGCATAGACGAGATAGAGGCCGCCATCAAGGGAATGCTTGCTCCGAAGTTCCGCGAGGTTCAGCAGGGCAGAGCGGAGGTTCGTCAAGTGGTCAAGATTTCCTCCGTCGGCAATATCGCCGGCTGCTATGTCCTCAGCGGCAAGGTGACAAGAAACTCGAAAATTCGCGTTGTGCGCGACGGTATTGTTATCACCGAGGATGAGATTTCCTCCCTGCGCCGCTTCAAGGACGATGTCAAGGAGGTTGCGCAGAACTTTGAGTGCGGCATAGGACTTGCAAAGTTCAACGATATTAAGGAGGGCGATATCTTCGAGGCGTTTACTATCGAAGAGTATCGCGACTGATATGGCAGGATACAGAATTGACAGAATATCCGAGGATATAAAAAGAGAGATAGTTGCCGTCATGCGCGAGCTGAAGGATCCGCGCGTGCAGGGCAAGCTGCTCACCGTCGTCAAGGTCGAGGTCAGCTCCGACGCATCGTTTGCCAAGGTTTTCGTAAGCTCGATGAGCGGAATAGACGACGCCAAGACGGCAGTCAAGGGACTTGACAGCGCCATGGGCTATATCCGCCGCGAGGTCGGACACAGATTGGGCCTGCGCAAGACTCCGGAGCTCAAATTTGTCGCCGACGACTCGATAGAGCACGGCATGAATATCGCCCGTATGCTCGATGACTTGAAGGAAGATGAAGATGCGAATTGACATTGCGCGCGCGGCCGAATTGCTGCGCGAAAACGATGATATACTCGTGCTGTGCCACGCCCATCCGGACGGAGACACGCTCGGCTGCGGCTATGCGCTGATGCATATGCTGCAGTCGCTCGGCAAGCGCTGCCGGCTCGAATGCGCGGACGAGATAGCCCCGAAGTATAGCTTTATGCTCGAGGGGCTTGCCGACTGCGGCGATTTTGAGCCGAAGTTTATAACAGCCGTAGATGTGGCGGATATAAAGCTGCTCTCCGACGCGTCGGCCGAGAAGTACGGCGGCAGGGTTGACCTGTGCATCGATCATCACGGCTCGAACAACGAATACGCGAAGGGGTTCTGTGTT
>ENA-ORTV01001945-ORTV01001945.1-human-gut-metagenome-genome-assembly--contig:-NODE-1945-length-20889-cov-7.486464_pt1 | contig 20889 bp, 14 predicted proteins | sample MGYA00241915_ERZ509194 | MGnify/ENA primary metagenome ERZ509194 (study PRJEB26280, sample SAMEA2338810) | human gut metagenome | biome: human gut; feature: human-associated habitat; material: faeces... | reverse complement strand
ACCCCCATATAGGACTTTTATATTTCATTGTCCTATATGAGGGTAGCATATCAAAATCCAGGGGCGTTTTCTATCTCAGCTTATAATTCTATTTTCCGAGCTTATCCGCTTCTTCCGTATTCTTCTTAAGTTCCTCATAAACCGGGAAGCAGTCGAAAGTTGCAAAGTAATCCATCGGAGTCTCTGCTCTGCGGATCAGCTGTGTACCTCCGTCCTCTTTCAGAAGAACTTCTGCGGAACGAAGACGTCCGTTGTAATTATATCCCATAGAGAATCCATGTGCTCCGGTATCATGGATCACAAGCAGATCTCCCATGTCAATCTTCGGAAGCTGACGGTCGATTGCAAATTTATCATTATTCTCGCACAGAGAACCAGTCACATCGTAAGTATGATCGCATGGTTCATTTTCTTTTCCCATGACAGTGATGTGATGGTAGGCACCATACATAGCCGGACGCATCAGGTTTGCGGCACATGCATCTACACCGATGTACTCTTTGTGCGTATGCTTTTCATGGATTGCTTTTGTCACAAGGCATCCATAAGGTCCAAGCATAAAACGGCCAAGCTCTGTGTAAATCGCCACATCGCCCATTCCAGCCGGAACAAGAACCTCTTCGTACACTTTTCTTACACCTTCACCGATCACCTTGATATCGTTCGGTTCCTGATCCGGTTTGTAAGGGATTCCCACACCACCGGAAAGGTTGATGAACTTGATATGTACACCGGTCTCTTTCTGAAGCTTAACTGCTACTTCAAACAAAGTACGTGCAAGTGTCGGATAATATTCATTAGTTACAGTATTACTTGCAAGGAATGCATGGATACCGAACTCTTTTGCGCCTTTGGACTTCAGGATCTTGAATGCCTCAAAAATCTGTTCAGTTGTCATACCGTATTTGGCATCTCCCGGATTATCCATAATGCTGTTGGAAATTTTGAAAAGTCCACCCGGATTATAACGGCAGCTGATTGTCTCCGGAATCTTTCCGATCGTCTTTTCCAGAAAATCAATGTGTGTGATATCGTCCAGGTTGATGATCGCGCCGAGCTTATCAGCAAGTGCAAATTCCTCTGCCGGTGTATCATTGGAAGAAAACATAATATTTTCTCCAACCTGTCCGACAGACTCAGACATTAAAAGCTCTGTATAGGAAGAGCAGTCACATCCACATCCATATTCTTTTAAAATATTGAGGATATATGGGTTTGGAGTTGCCTTTACTGCAAAATATTCTTTATATCCTTTGTTCCATGCAAATGCTTCTTTGAGTGCTTTTACATTTTCACGAATCCCTTTTTCATCATAAAGATGAAACGGAGTCGGATATTCTTTTACGATTTCATCTAACTGTGTCTTTGTTACGAATGGTTCTTTTTTCATTCTGTTCATCTCTCTTTCGTCTAGTCGATGGTTGCAATACGCATCATATTACTTACAGAACCCTTTTCACGCTGTACGCTCGGTGAAGGAATACCAGCTGTCAGGACAACAATATCTCCACTGTCCACGCATTTCTTTGCCTGTGCAAGATCAATTGCCCCACTGCAGATATCATCTGTTGTATGGAATTCCAGAGACTTCAATCCTCTTACGCCCCAGTAGATCGACATCCGGCGAAGGGTACGTTCGTTCGGTGTAATTCCAAGGATTTCCTGTCTCGGACGAAGGTTGGATACAACCCTTGTTGTTGCACCGGATACAGATGGAGTGATAATGCATCTTGCATTCAGGTTCGCTGCCGCAAGTACAGAAGCATATCCGATTGCACTGGACACACCTGACTTCAGATGATCTCCGGCTTTAACAAGAATGGAATCATAGTCCAGATGTTCCTCTGTCGTCTCTACAATATGAACCATCATCTGGAGTGCTTCCAGAGGGTATTTTCCCTGTGCTGTCTCTCCGGAAAGCATAACTGCATCTGTTCCGTCGTATACCGCATTGGCAACGTCCGTCACTTCTGCTCTTGTCGGACGCGGATTACGCATCATAGAATCCAGCATCTGTGTTGCAGTAATAACAGTCTTAAAGTTGTCATTACATTTCTGGATGATCATTTTCTGGAGATGCGGCACTTCCTCTGCCGGGATCTCTACACCAAGATCTCCACGTGCCACCATGATACCATCAGCCGCACGGATGATCTCATCAATATTCTCAATACCTTCTGCGTTCTCTACCTTTGCAATGATTGGAATATACGGAGCGCCGAGTTCTTTTAAGTATGCCTTGATCTCAAGTACACACTCTGCATTTCTTACAAATGATGCTGCGATAAAGTCAATATCCTGCTCTACACCGAAACGGATATCATCCTTATCTTTTTCTGTAATAGCCGGAAGACGAATGGCTACGTTCGGTACGTTAACACCTTTTCTTTCGCCAAGTTCTCCACCATTTACTACAGAACAGACAATCTCTGTCTCTGTCTTGCTCTCTACACGAAGTCCGATCAGGCCATCGTCGATCAGAATGGTACAGCCTTTATAAATATCCTGTACCAGTCCCTTATATGTGATAGATACTCTCTTATTATCTCCTACGATATCTTCTGTTGTCAGAGTGAAGGTTTCTCCTTCTTTTAAAGTAATCTTCTTTCCGTCTTTCAGGATTCCTGTACGAATTTCCGGTCCCTTTGTATCCAGAAGGATTGCAGTGTTTGTATGTTCCTCTTCGCGAAGCTCTTTGAGCATATCCATTCTGAACTTCTGTTCTTCATGATCACCATGTGAGAAATTGAAACGTGCCACATTCATTCCATTCTGGATCAGCTTTCTCATCATTTCTCTGTCGTTGGTGTTTGGTCCCATTGTACAAACAATCTTGGTTTTTTTCATTGTTTCCTCCTCTTATTATTCAATTTGATTCTATGTTAGAACTCTACTTCACATGTTCGTGTGTGAAAAGATGGTCCTGGCAATATTCATAATTCCCGTTACACTTTGAACAATAACGGAACTCCAGTGTCGGATCGTCAAGTTCAGTACGACCGCACACTGCACATCTGTGCTTTGCACCGCCTGCATACTGATTCTGCGGACGGCTTATCTGCTTCTGGAATTTCTTTCTGCGGGCAGCCTGTTTCGGACTGTGTCCACGCAGATTCCGGTTGCAGAAAAAGAAAATAATAAAGTTCAAAAGGGATGCGATGATCACGATCCGTATGATCAGACCGCCCTGCACTGCGTCTACCGCAAGCAGAACCACATCCAGAATTGCAAGCCACTTCATCTTGATCGGGATAATGCCGTAAAGCAAAAGCTGATAATCCGGCATGATGGATGCACATGCAAGGAAAATGGACATATTGATATAGTAAGTACTGTAAAGGCTTCCAAATCCGGTAATGCCTCCGATCAGTCCATTCACAATAAAAGCTCCAATAACTGTAAATAATATTCCTGAGAAAATGTAAACATTGTAACGAAATGCCCCCCAGTAGCTTTCCAGCGTATTACCAAGGGAATAGTATAACAGCATCATAAAGATAACAAAAATAATATTGTCATTCGGTGGGATGATCACCCAGCTTAGAAGTCGCCACACCTGCCCTTTCAAAATCAGTGCCGGTTCCAGTGTAAAATAGGTAAGAAGCTGTGGCATCGTAAAACTCAAAAGATATCCGATTGCATAGCCTGCAAGCAGATACATCGTAAGATTTCTAATTGCATAGCGCCCGAATCTGCGCTCCATTTTATCTAACCAGTTCTTCATTCAAAACCTCCTTCCACGTATGTTATTTTATCGTCTGCTTTTTACTTTGTCAATTCCATTCCACCTCTTTACTCTCTTTTCACATAATTTACATCTTTTGTTCACTTCCAGGCACTTTTTTCTACAATGCCATACATAACTTCTGTTTGTATTTTCGTTGGTTCTGTCGTATAATGTAAGATACTGTAGTTCTCTGCGAACTACATTTAATAGGTAATAACACAGACAAATTTTTTAATTGTAATAAGGAGTAGTTAAATCATGAATCAGACAGAATTACATACCCTGGGGATTGACATCGGTTCTACAACTGTTAAAATCGCAGTTCTGGACAGTAATAATGATGTTCTGTTTTCTGATTACGAGCGTCACTTCGCCAATATTCAGGAAACCCTTTCTGATCTGCTTGGTCGTGCTATCTACAAGCTCGGTCAGATCAAGGTATCTCCAATGATTACCGGATCAGGTGGTCTTACTCTGGCAAAGCATCTTGGCGTACCTTTTGTCCAGGAGGTTGTTGCCGTTTCCACCGCTCTTCAGGATTATGCACCACAGACCGATGTAGCGATCGAGCTGGGCGGCGAAGATGCCAAGATCATCTATTTTGAAAATGGAAATATTGAGCAGCGTATGAACGGAATCTGCGCCGGAGGTACCGGATCTTTCATCGACCAGATGGCGTCCCTTCTCCAGACAGATGCAACCGGTCTGAACGAATATGCCAAAAATTACAAAGCACTTTATACGATTGCAGCCCGTTGCGGCGTATTTGCCAAGACAGATATCCAGCCGCTGATCAATGACGGTGCTACCAAAGAAGACCTGTCTGCTTCTATTTTCCAGGCAGTCGTCAACCAGACCATCAGTGGTCTTGCCTGCGGAAAACCAATCCGCGGACATGTTGCTTTCCTCGGTGGACCGCTTCATTTCCTCTCTGAATTGAGAGAAGCGTTTATCCGTACTCTCAAGCTGGATGACGAACACATTATCGCACCAAAGTATTCCCATCTTTTTGCAGCCGTCGGCTCTGCGCTGAACTCTAAAAAGGATGTAGTCACCTCTCTTGGTGAGATGCAGAAAAAGCTGGATGCCCATATTGAAATGGACTTTGAAGTTGAGCGTATGCAGCCGCTCTTTTCCAGCGAAGCAGATTACAATGAATTTAAGAACCGCCATGCAAAGCATCAGGTGCCGGTTGGTGATCTTGCCAGCTACCGCGGTAATGCCTACCTTGGAATCGATGCCGGTTCTACCACCACGAAAGCCGCTCTGGTCGGAGAAGACGGTACTCTTTTGTACTCCTTCTACCATGGCAATGACGGTGATCCTCTTGGTACGACCATCGGTGCGATCAAGGATATTTACAGCCAGCTTCCGGAAGGCGTACAGATCGTTCACTCCTGCTCAACCGGTTACGGAGAAGCGCTCATTAAAGCCGCACTTCTTCTGGATGAAGGCGAAGTTGAAACCGTATCTCACTATTACGCCGCTTCTTTCTTCGAACCGGATGTAGACTGTATCCTCGATATCGGTGGTCAGGATATGAAGTGTATCAAGATCAAGAATCAGACTGTAGACAGCGTACAGCTCAACGAAGCATGTTCTTCCGGATGCGGTTCCTTTATCGAGACTTTTGCCAAATCCCTGAACTACACCGTAGAGGATTTTGCACATGAAGCACTTTTTGCGAAACATCCGATTGACCTCGGTACTCGTTGTACCGTATTTATGAACTCAAAGGTAAAACAGGCACAAAAAGAAGGTGCTGAAGTATCCGATATTTCAGCCGGACTTGCTTATTCGGTTATCAAAAATGCTCTTTTCAAGGTTATCAAGGTATCCGATGCATCTGAGCTTGGTAAAAAAATTGTTGTACAGGGTGGTACATTCTACAATGATGCCGTACTCAGAAGCTTTGAGACCATCGCCGGATGTCAGGCAATCCGTCCGGATATTGCAGGAATCATGGGTGCTTTTGGGGCTGCACTGATTGCAAGAGAACGCTATGGTTTCAAAGAATGTAAAAATACAACCATGCTTTCCATTGATGAAATCAATGAACTTACCTATACAACCTCAATGGCAAAATGTAACGGCTGTACCAACAACTGTCGTCTGACCATCAACAAATTCAGTGGCGGACGTCGTTTTATTTCCGGAAACCGTTGTGAGCGCGGTCTTGGAAAAGAGAAAGCAAAGAGTGATGTGCCAAACCTTTTCGCTTATAAAAATGAACGTTATTTTGGTTACACGCCATTAGATCCATCCGAAGCAAAACGTGGAACGGTTGGTATTCCAAGAGTTCTCAACATGTATGAGAACTATCCGTTCTGGTTTACTTTCTTCACAAAACTGGGATATCATGTGTTACTCTCTCCTGCTTCTACACATAAGATTTATGAACTTGGTATTGAATCTATTCCGAGCGAATCCGAGTGTTATCCGGCAAAGCTGGCGCACGGACATGTACAGTGGCTGATCAACCAGGGTGCAGACTTTATCTTCTACCCTTGTATACCATACGAACGTGGTGAATTTGCCGATGCCGACAATCATTATAACTGCCCGATCGTCACCTCATACGCGGAGAACATCAAGAACAATATGGATCCGATCGTACACGGTGAAGTAGATTTCATGAATCCATTCCTCGCCCTCACAAGCGAAAAGACAATCACAGACGGACTGGTCCGTGAATTTACTTCTGCAAAGAATCTTCCAGCAGAAGAAATCAAAAATGCCGCTCATGCTGCATGGGAAGAACTTGCTGCATGCCGTCAGGACATCCGCAAAAAAGGTGAAGAAACACTCGCTTACATGGGAAAGACAGGAACCCGCGGCATTGTACTTGCCGGTCGTCCATACCATTACGATCCGGAGGTCAACCACGGTATCCCGGAGATGATCACCTCCTACGGACTTGCCGTTCTGACGGAAGATTCTATCTCCCATCTGAATCCGGTAGAACGTCCGCTGATTGTTATGGATCAGTGGATGTATCATTCCCGACTGTACGCAGCAGCCAATTTTGTAAAGACAAGAGATGATCTGGATCTGATCCAGCTGAACTCTTTCGGATGCGGTCTTGATGCCGTAACAACCGATGCTGTTGCAGATATTCTGACCGGTTCCGACAAGATTTATACCTCTCTTAAGATTGATGAGGTTAATAACCTGGGTGCTGCACGTATCCGTATCCGTTCTCTTCTCGCCGCCATCCGCGTCCGCGAGCAGAAGCATATGGAGCGCACCATTCGTCCGGCAAATATCGAAAAAATTCCTTTTACAAAGGAAATGAAGGAAACCTATACCATTTTGTGTCCGCAGATGTCACCGATCCACTTTTCACTGATTGAGCCAGCCTTCCAGGAAGCAGGCTACAAACTGGAAGTACTGAAAAATGATAACAAGCATGCAGTTGACATGGGCCTTAAATATGTAAACAATGATGCCTGCTACCCGTCTCTGATGGTAGTTGGACAGATCATGGAGGCTATCCTTTCCGGCAAATATGACACCGACCACCTGGCTGTCATTATTTCGCAGACCGGTGGCGGATGCCGTGCTTCCAACTATATCGGATTTATCCGCCGTGCTCTTAAAAAAGCCGGTTACGGACATATCCCTGTTATTTCAATCAACTTAAGCGGGCTTGAAAGCAATCCTGGATTCAAGATCACCCTTCCACTTGTACTGAAAGGTGTGTATGGTCTGATATTTGGTGATCTCTTCATGCGCTGCCTGTACCGTGTCCGCCCATATGAAGCTGTTCCAGGCTCTGCCAATACCATGCATAAGAAATGGGAAAAGACAGTTATCGAATTTATCAAGAAAGGCTATCCAAGCAGACACGAGTTTAAGCGTCTCTGCCGCCAGATTGTAGAAGATTTTGATTCTCTTCCATTAAAAGATGTCAAAAAGCCACGTGTCGGAGTTGTCGGAGAAATCCTTGTTAAATTCCTTCCAGCTGCCAATAACTACCTGGTAGATCTTCTTGAACAGGAAGGTGCCGAAGCCGTGGTTCCGGATCTGACCGACTTCCTGCTCTACTGCTTCTACAATACAAACTTTAAAGCAGAACATCTCGGCATGAAGAAATCAACCGCCCGCATGGGTAATCTCGGAATCAAGGCTCTGGAATGGTTCCGCAAGCCTGCCGTTGATGCATTAAAATCAAGTAAACGCTTCGATCCACCATCACATATTGAACACCTGGCTTCGATGGCAAAAGAAATTGTTTCTCTTGGAAACCAGACCGGTGAAGGATGGTTCCTTACCGGAGAAATGCTGGAGCTGATCCACAGCGGTGCACCAAACATTGTCTGCACACAGCCTTTCGCCTGTCTGCCAAACCACGTAGTCGGAAAAGGTGTTATTAAAGAACTGCGCCGCCGTCATCCGGAATCCAACATCGTTGCAATCGATTATGATCCGGGAGCAAGCGAAGTAAACCAGCTGAACCGCATCAAACTGATGCTTTCGACTGCGCAGAAGAAGATGTAAGACTTTTGGATATGTAAAAATAATAGGTTCTAATGGGACGACCAGAGGAATCCAAAATACTCCCCACGCATTCAGTTGCACTAACCATTCCGTTCAAGCCTCTTAGGGCGGGAATCGTGTTCAGCAAAGGCTTCCACGATTCCTGAGTCTTGAACTCCATAGTGCAAATTCATGTGTGGGGAGTATTTTGGATTCCTCTGGTCTGTATATTGGTAACTTTTTTTACATATGCAAAAGTTTTTTGGATGGTGAGAACTAGGATTTAGGGAATTGCAGTCGGAAGGGAAGATTAGTGTAATATCTTTCTTTACAGTTTTTTCTCTCCGAATTCAGCACCGTCATTTTTACCAGTACAGTTAAACGGTCGATTTTACAAAAGAAAGTCCTGCAATTCACTTTTGTGCAATGGAGATGAGACTCAGAAATCATGGAAGCCTTTGCTGAACATGATTTCCGCTCTAAGAGGCTCATCGGAATGGTTTGCACAATGGAATTGGAGGACTTTCTTTTGTAAAATCGACCACACAACCTTTATTTAAAAAAACAGCGGACTCCTTTTCGGGAAAATCCACTGTTTTTCACATATATTAAGCTTCTTCGACTTCTACTTTTTCGCCAAGAATTTTATCAATACTTACCAGTTTTACGCTGAGTACGAATACCTGTGCTGCAACTTCCAGTTCTTCTGGTGTCGGGAAGGACGGTGCAATTCGGATATTGCTGTCTTTTGGATCCTTTCCGTATGGGAAGGTTGCTCCCGCTTTTGTCAAGATCAGTCCGGCTTCTTTTGCTTTTGCTACGATTGCTTTTGCACATCCATCCAACGCATCGAAGGAAATGAAGTATCCTCCTCGCGGTGCCATCCAGGAACCAATCTCAAGTCCGCCAAGCTCACTTTCCAGTACACTTAATACGGTGTCAAATTTCGGTCTTAAGATATCTGCATGTTTCTTCATATGCTGAACCATTCCATGGATATCACCGAAGAAACGCGCATGTCTGAGCTGGTTTAATTTATCATGACCGATGGTCTGTACGGACATCATCTTGCGGATTTCCGCAAGGTTTTCATCGGATGCTGCAATTGCTGCAATACCAGAACCCGGGAAGCTGATCTTGGAAGTAGAACCGAATTTGTAAACCATGTTCGGATGTCCTTCTTTTTTACATTCCATCAAAATCTCGATCAGATAATCCTGTTTATCCTCATACAAATGATGGATTCCATATGCATTATCCCAGAAAATACGGAAATCTTCTGCCGCTGGATTTAATTTCGCAAAACGGTGTACGGTTTCATCAGAATAAGTGATTCCCTGTGGGTTAGAATATTTCGGTACACACCAGATACCTTTTACAGCCGGATCATTCTCCACATACTGCTCTACCAGATCCATATCCGGTCCATCCGACGTCATTGGAATATTGATCATCTCAATTCCAAAATGTTCAGTGATTGCAAAATGTCTGTCATATCCAGGTACCGGGCAAAGGAATTTTACCTTGTCAAGCTTTGCCCAAGGGGTGCTTCCCATGATACCATGTGTCATCGCTCTTGCAACAGTATCATACATTACGTTCAGGCTGGAGTTACCAAAGATGATAATATTGTCCTTCGGTACTTCCATCATATCAGAAAGAAGCTGTTTTGCTTCTTTGATTCCGTCGATCACTCCATAGTTACGGCAATCTACTCCTTCTTCGCAGACAAGATCTGATGTGCTCTTAAGTACATCCATCATCCCCATAGAAAGATCAAGCTGTGCTTTGGACGGTTTACCTCTGGACATATCCAGTTTCAGACCTTTTCCTTTAACATCTTCAAATTCTTTTTCCAGTCTGCTCTTTAATTCAAGCAGTTCTTCTCTACTCATATCTTTATATGCAGTCATCTTGAAAACCTCCCATAATCATCAACTAATCATTGTGTGTTTCCTGCCGTACTTTATACTTCCGAAATCTGCCATCTGCAGTTTCTTTCAGCTGTTTTGACAACATCAAAACTCACTACAAGTAGTAAGTATATAGGAAAAATGATTTTTCGTCAACTAATTCTTGCATATAAATATGACATATCGTGATTTTTGTTGATTTAAATGTGTTTTTTTGAATTTTTGTTTTTCATTTCATGCATTTTTCCATTTCAATGCTTTTCAAAAAGAGTAGATCAGATTTATATGCAGCATATTTTCTTTTCTCCTGCAGTATGTTTTGCTCTTCTGACAATCGAGTAGGCTGACTCCTACTCGATTCGTATACTTTGTACACTATCTCGCTTAACAGCTCGATGATGTACATTCGCCAAGTACAGATTCTTGTGCAAGCACAAATCTGTACTTGGCTCATCGTATACACAAAACACCCGGAACCATTTTCATGATTCCGGGCAAATATATTTACTATTTTACTAATAATGATTTTCCAGTCATATCTGCTGGCTGCTGCATTCCCATCAGCTCGATCAGCGTCGGAGCGATGTCTGCAAGGCATCCGCCTTCACGAAGCTTATATGCAGGATCTGCATTTACAAGAATGAACGGAACCGGGTTCGTTGTATGAGCGGTAAATGGTTCTCCTGTCTCTTCATCGATCAGCTGTTCTGCATTTCCGTGGTCAGCGCAGATAAACATCTGTCCACCAACTTCTTTCACTGCATCAACTGCTTTTCCTACACATTCATCAACAGCTTCAATTGCTTTGATCACTGCTGCTTCTACACCGGTATGACCAACCATATCCGGGTTTGCAAAGTTAATTACGATCACATCGTACTTATCAGCTTTGATTGCGTCTACAAGCTTGTCACATACTTCATATGCACTCATCTCCGGCTTCAGATCGTAAGTTGCAACCTTAGGCGATTTGACAAGGATTCTGTCCTCTCCCTTGTTTGGTTCTTCTACTCCACCATTAAAGAAGAAGGTAACATGTGCATATTTCTCTGTCTCGGCGATTCTTGCCTGTGTCATATTGTTTGCTGCAAGAAATTCGCCAAATGTATTCGTGATGCCTTCTTTTACAAATGCAACCATTTTATTTGGAATTGTCTCATCATACTCTGTAAAACATACATAAGTTGTCTTGATACGTTCTCCTCTGGCAAATCCGTCAAAATCATCCGCACAGAATGTTCTGGTGATTTCTCTTGCTCGATCCGGGCGGAAATTAAAGAAGATCACAGAATCTCCGTCTTTTACAGTTGCAACCGGTGTACCGTTTTTTGTCACTACAAATGGTACTACGAATTCGTCAGTTACTTCTTTGTCGTAAGAAGCCTGGATTCCTTCTGTTGCTGATGCTGCTGTGTCACCTTCGCCGCGTGTAAGTGCTGCGTATGCTTTTTCTACACGGTCCCAACGGTTGTCACGGTCCATTGCATAGTAACGTCCGGAAACACTTGCAACTTCACCTACACCGATTTCTTTCATCTTTGCTTCTAACTGTTCAACATATTCTTTCCCAGATGCCGGAGGTGTATCACGTCCGTCAAGGAAGCAGTGAACATATACTTTGTCCAGCCCCTGTCTCTTTGCAAGTTCCAAAATTCCATAAATATGTGTAATGTGACTGTGTACACCACCATCAGATACCAGTCCCATCAGATGAAGAGCTGTACCGTTCTTCTTTGCATTTTCACAGGCTGCAAGAAGTGCCTTATTTTCAAAGAAATCGCCATCATCGATTGCTTTTGTGATCTTGGTGAGCTCCTGGTAAATGATACGTCCTGCGCCCATATTCATATGACCTACTTCCGAGTTACCCATCTGACCGTCCGGAAGTCCTACAGCAAGTCCGCTTGCATTTCCTTTTACAAACGGATATTCAGCCATTAATTTATCCATAACCGGTGTGTTTGCCTCTGCAATACCGTTGCCTTTCTTTTCATCTCTCAGACCGTAACCGTCTAAGATCATCAAAACTGTTGGTTTTTTACTCATCGTCTTACACTCCTTCATTTTGTCTTAAAGCGTTTGATTTCTCTTTCAGTTAAATATTGTACATGATTTTATATATGCTTGCAAGCACTTGTTAAAACTTTGACAGCTGAAAAACGCAGGCATTTCTGCCTGCGCCTTGGTATAATTGACTATTTCCAGTTTACAATCTTACCAAAATCCGGTTTTAAAGAAGCACCACCTACAAGTCCACCATCGATATCCGGCTGAGCGAATAATTCCGGTGCTGTAGCTGCATTTACAGATCCGCCGTACTGAATACGGATTGCTTCTGCTGTAGCTTCATCATAAACTTCAGCGATACATTCACGGATAGCTTTGCAAACCTCCTGAGCCTGCTCTGTTGTAGCTGTCTTACCGGTTCCGATTGCCCAGATTGGCTCATAAGCGATAACTGCTGTCTTAGCCTGATCTGCTGTTACATTCTGGAATCCAACTTTAACCTGCTGACGGATGAAGTCCATTGTCACACCCTGTTCACGCTGTTCAAGAGTTTCTCCACAGCACATGATCGGTGTAAGTCCGTGTTCAAATGCTTTCAGCATCTTTTTGTTCACAGTCTCGTTTGTCTCTGCGAAGTATTCTCTTCTTTCAGAGTGTCCGAGAACAACATATTTAACACCAGCATCTGTAAGCATGTTCGGAGAGATTTCTCCTGTGTATGCACCTTTTTCTTCAAAGTACATATTCTCTGCTCCAACCTGGATGTTGCTTCCTTTTGCTGCTTCTACAACCGGAATGATATCGATTGCCGGTACGCAGAATACCACGTCAGCCTCTTCTGTTACAACCAGAGATTTGAGTGTATTCACAAGCTCTACTGCCTCTGAAGGTGTCATATTCATTTTCCAGTTACCTGCAATAATTTTCTTTCTTGCCATTGCAATAATCTCCCTTATTTTATCTTAATTACAGACGCTGCTTATTTATCGTTAGCAGCTGCTACACCTGGCAGTTCCTTACCTTCAAGGAATTCAAGGGAAGCTCCACCACCCGTAGAGATGTGAGTCATCTTGTCGCCGTATCCGAGCTGGTTAACTGCTGCTGCCGAATCACCACCACCGATGATTGTTACTGCATCTGTCTCAGCAAGTGCTTTTGCGACTTCTTCTGTTCCTTTTGCAAAGTTCGGCATCTCGAATGCACCCATAGGTCCGTTCCATACAACTGTCTTTGCATCTTTTACAGCGTCAGTATAGATCTTGATTGTCTCTGGTCCGATGTCAAGTCCTTCCCATCCTTCCGGAATTTCGCCAGCTTTAACAACTTTGATATTTGCATCATTTGAAAAATCATCTGCAATTACGTTGTCTACCGGAAGAAGGAGTTTTACGCCTTTGTCTTTAGCTTTCTGAATCATGTTCAGTGCATATTCACAGTAATCTTCTTCAAGAAGAGATTTTCCAACAGTTCCGCCCTGTGCTTTGCTGAATGTATAAGACATACCTCCACCAATGATCAGAGTGTCTACTTTATCGATCAGGTTTTCGATTACAGAAATCTTGCTTGAAACTTTAGCTCCACCAAGGATTGCAACGAACGGTCTTTCCGGATTGTTTACTGCATTTCCAAGGAAATCGATTTCTTTCTGCATAAGATATCCTACAACTGCTGTATCAACATATTTGGTAACACCAACGTTAGAGCAGTGTGCACGATGAGCTGTTCCGAATGCATCGTTTACGAATACATCACAAAGAGAAGCGAGTTCCTTAGAGAATTCATCTCCGTTCTTTGTTTCTTCTGCTCTGTAACGTGTATTTTCAAGAAGGATTACCTCTCCATCTTTCATAGCTTCAACTGCTGCTTTTGCATTTGGTCCTACTACTTCAGGATCTGCTGCGAATTTTACTTCCTGTCCGAGAAGTTCTGAAAGTCTTACTGCAACCGGTGCAAGAGAAAGCTCCGGTTTCGGTTCTCCCTTCGGTTTACCAAGATGTGAGCAGAGGATTACTTTTCCTCCGTCAGCGATCAGTTTCTTGATTGTAGGAAGTGCTGCAACAAGACGGTTCTCGTCTGTGATCTTTCCATCGATCAGCGGTACGTTAAAATCGCATCTTACAAGGACTTTTTTCCCTTTTACATTGATATCATCTACAGATTTTTTGTTAAGCATAATCCTGCCTCCTGTTTACATTTCGTTTAAATGGAATGTGCCGGGCACATTTCCGTGCTGAGCGCAGTTGCTTGCGACAATCTGCGTTTTCACACGAATATGCATCTTGGGCACATAGTGCCTTTTATTTAGCAGGAAGCTCCATCAGAATTTCCTGTTAAATAAAAGAGCCCGGTCCATGTAGACCGGACCCTTGCTTGAGTCTAACTCTGGAATATTCCAGTAAGAATCAATTCAGCCTGTCCAAACAAACGTTACGGATTAAAGTAATGTTCCGAAGTGTTTGATTGTTCTTACCATCTGGCTTGTGTAAGAGTTTTCATTGTCATACCAAGAAACAACCTGTACTTCTGTTGTTCCGTTGTCAAGCGGAAGTACCATTGTCTGAGTAGAATCGAAGAGAGAACCAAATCTCATTCCTACGATATCGCTAGAAACGATCTGATCTTCGTTGTATCCGAATGATTCGTTAGAAGCTGCTTTCATAGCTGCGTTGATCTGTTCTACAGTAACTTCACCTTCAACTACTGCTGTAAGGATTGTTGTAGATCCTGTAGGGGTTGGTACACGCTGTGCAGATCCGATAAGTTTTCCGTTAAGTTCCGGAATAACAAGTCCGATTGCTTTAGCTGCTCCTGTGCTGTTAGGAACGATGTTTACTGCTGCTGCACGAGATCTTCTCAGATCACCTTTTCTCTGTGGTCCGTCAAGAGTCATCTGATCACCTGTGTAAGCATGGATTGTGCACATGATACCAGATTTGATCGGTACAAGATCATTAAGAGCCTTAGCCATTGGTGCAAGACAGTTTGTTGTACAAGAAGCTGCAGAAATGATTGCGTCATCTTTTGTAAGCTGTGTATGGTTTACATTGTAAACGATTGTAGGAAGGTCATTTCCTGCCGGTGCAGAAATGATAACGTGTTTAGCACCTGCATCGATATGTGCCTGAGCTTTTGCTTTAGATGTGTAGAATCCTGTACATTCAAGAACTACATCTACTCCGATTTCTCCCCATGGAAGTTCAGCTGCATTAGCTTTAGCGTAGATTTTGATTTCTTTTCCGTCTACTGTGATGGAGTCTTCTCCAGCAGATACTTTATCAGCTAATTCATATTTTCCCTGTGTTGAATCATATTTTAATAAGTGAGCCAGCATCTTAGGAGATGTAAGGTCGTTGATTGCTACGATCTCAAATCCCTCTGCTCCAAACATCTGTCTGAATGCAAGACGTCCAATACGTCCAAATCCATTGATTGCTACTTTTACTGCCATGATTTAGTCCTCCTAAAGATAAATTGTATTACTGTATATAACAGTTACATTTTTCTTGATAAATCTTATCATTGTTTAAGATTTATCAACTGTAATTTATTGTACTAAATTCAGAACAAAAATTCAATCCCCTTTTTTCACTTTATTTTTCTGAAAACCGGGGCCCTTTTTATGAATTCTGCATAATATTTAAAGCCACATGCTTCGAGAATATTGTCAACTATGTTAAAATCATACCCTACATGCTCTGGTTTATGTGCATCTGCGCCGACGGTGATGATCTCTCCCCCCAGCTTTTTGTATCTTTTTAACACATCCGGATGCGGGTGTGCAAAAGGAAGGCCATACTTCAGTCCTGCCGTATTGACTTCCAGTCCTTTTCCGTGTTCAATAAGATACCGCAGGATTTCATCTATTTCATCCGCAAATCTGCCGTAAGAATATTCCTGTTCCCGATGTTTTCCATAACGTACCACATAATCCAGATGTCCGAGCACATCAAAATCCGCTACAGCCCTGATATCGGCTATTGTCTCCCGAAGTGCCATCCGGTAGGCCTCTTCATCCGAAATCCCCTCAAAGAACTCAGGATAATAAGGATCCTTCCCACCAACCACATGCATGGATCCGATCACAAAATCATACGGATTTGCCGCGGTAAATGCTTTTGCTTTCTTCGCAAGGTGTGGCTGAAGTCCAAACTCCACACCGATCCGGATATCCAGCTTCTCTTTATACTTTTCCTTCAGTGCTCCAAGCTCTTTAAAATAGGTTTCCGGATCAAACACAAATTCAATATCATCACAAAAATAATCAATATCTTCATGATCCGTAAAACAGATTGCTTCCAGTCCTTTATCGATTGCTGCAAGAACCATATCTTCCGGTTTTGCCTCTGAATCTCCGGAAAAATAAGTGTGCATATGGCAGTCCGCTCTCATATTTTGCCCTCCTTGTCATTCTTCATGTGTAAATCCACCCGGCTTTCCCGCAAATCATTTGTTGGATTGCAGTACGGTCCCAATATACCAAAAAACAGAACAATTCTGAGCTATCCCAGAATTGTTCCGCCTCCAAGTACATAATCTCCATCATACAGTACCAATGCCTGCCCCGGTGTAACCGCTCTCTGCGGTGTCTCAAAGATGCACTCTATCTCATCTTCTCCCGTTTTGCGGACTGTGCACCAGTCCCCTTTATGGTTGTATCTGATTTTAGCAAATACGCGCATCTCACCTTCCAGATCCTCTACTGTCATAAAGTTCAGCTTATTTGCACGGACCCGCGTCGTCATCAGATCTTCATTCGTCCCTATCACAACTTCATTCGTATCCGGACGGATCTCAAGCACGAATGCCGGATACCCAAGAGAAAGTCCAAGTCCTTTTCTCTGTCCGATCGTATAGTGGATGATTCCTTTATGCCGTCCCAGGATCTTTCCGTCCGGTGTTACAAAATTACCTTCCGGAATTTTCTGGTTACTTTCTTCTTCAATAAAAGATGCATAATCGTCATCGGATACAAAACAGATATCCTGACTGTCCGGTTTGTTCGCAATCAGCAATCCGATCTCTTTTGCGATCTCGCGGATCTGGTCTTTTTCGTATTCACCGACAGGCATCAGCGTTCTTCTCAGCTGATCCTGGGTAAGATTATAAAGCGCATAGGTCTGGTCTTTTGACCAGGTTGCCGAATGCCGGATCGCATAGCGTCCGTTCGGCAACTGTTCTACTCTCGCATAGTGACCTGTTGCAATATAGTCTGCTCCGATCTCCATGCTCCGTGTAAGAAGAGATTCCCATTTTACATAACGGTTACACGCAATGCACGGATTTGGTGTCCGGCCATGCAAATATTCATCCACAAAATAATCGATTACCTTCTCCTGAAAATCCTTCTTGAAATTCATCACATAATACGGAATGCCGATCTGTGCCGCAACTTTTCTGGCATCATCTACCGCGCTGAGTCCACAGCATCCGCCGTTTTCTTCCTGTATTTTCGATTCTTCGTCCTGCCAGATCTGCATCGTCACACCGATCACATCATATCCCTGTTCTTTTAGAAGATATGCCGCTACCGATGAGTCGACACCACCTGACATTCCGACTACCACTTTCTTTTTTGCCATTCTCTTTTCTCCTGCAGAAAATTCTAATACTCTTCCTCTTCTGCTTCTTCACCTTCACTGATATCGTTCTTCGGCTTCTGGAGTCCTTCGATCTTGATCCCGTGCTTCTCTGCATAATCCCACAGTGCTGCATGGATTGCCTCCTCTGCCAGTAAAGAACAGTGTACCTTAACCGGCGGCAGTCCGTCAAGCGCTTCCATAACGGCTTTGTTTGTTACCTGCATTGCTTCTGAAATATGTTTTCCCTTTACAAGTTCTGTCGCCATACTGCTTGTTGCAACAGCCGCGCCACATCCGAATGTCTTAAATTTTACATCATTAATAATTCCGTTATCATCAATATCAAGGTAGATTCTCATGATATCACCACATTTGGCGTTACCAACAGTACCCACTCCGCTTGCGTTCTCGATTTCTCCCATATTACGTGGATGCTGAAAATGATCCATTACTTTCTCTGTATACATTGTAAATTCCTCCTAAAGCTGTATTTTCTATCGTATTATTTATTCTGTTTTTTTGCAAAATCTTCATAAAGCGGTGACATTCCGCGTAAATCGCTTACAATTGTCTTAAGCTGATCTACTACATAATCAATGTCTTCTTTTGTGATCTCTTCATTCAGAGTCAGGCGCAGAGATCCATGCGCAATCTCGTGCGGCAGTCCGATTGCAAGAAGTACATGGGATGGATCAAGAGATCCGGATGTACATGCAGATCCACTGGATCCACAAATTCCTGCCATATCAAGACGGATCAGCATAGATTCGCCCTCAATGAAACGGAAGCAGAAGTTTGCGTTATTTGGCAGACGGTCTGTCGGATGTCCGTTCAGCTTGGTGTACGGGATTTCTTCCATCACACGTTTGATCAGATAATCTCTCATCTCGCGCTCTTTTGCTGTACGTTCTTCCATCGTAGCGATAGCACGTTTTGTTGCTGTACCGATTCCAACAATACCCGGAACATTTTCTGTACCTGCACGACGTTTTCTTTCCTGTGCCCCACCATGAACGAAGGAACGGATTTTCACGCCTTTTCTGATATAGAGGAATCCGATTCCTTTTGGTCCGTTCAGCTTGTGTCCGCTGGCACTTAACATATCAATATGACATTCATCTACATTGATCGGGACCTGTCCGAAAGCCTGTACGGCGTCTGTGTGGAACAGGATACCATGTTTGTGGGCGATCTCACCGATCTCTTTGATCGGTTCAATTGTTCCGATCTCGTTGTTTGCATACATTACAGAGATCAGGATGGTATCCGGGCGGATTGCTGCTTCCACATCTGCCGGATTTACTTTTCCGTATTCATCCACATCAAGATAAGTCACTTCAAACCCACGTTCTTCCAAATAAGCTGCTGTATGCAGGATCGCATGATGTTCGATCTTGGTTGTGATAATATGTTTTCCTTTATTCTGATAAGCCTCAGCGGTTGCTTTGAGTGCCCAGTTGTCAGACTCTGATCCGCCGGCTGTAAAATAAATTTCGTTGCTCTTTGCACCGAGTGCGTTTGCGATTCTTTCTCTCTGTTCTGCCACAACATCTTTGTTATGGGATGCGAAGCTGTAGATCGCAGAAGGATTGCCATACTGCTCTGTAAAATATGGCAGCATTGCTTCCAGAACTTCTGGTGCAGTTTTTGTTGTTGCTGCGTTATCCAAATAAATTAATTTACTCATCTTTTTGTCCTTCTTTCTTTACTTCTTTATTCATTTCCACAAGGGTATTTATCATAATACTGTCTACCGTCTGTGCCATGCTTTCATTGACTTTCTTCCAGACATATTTCGTGATACAGCTGCCCTGGATCTCGCAGCTGTCTTCCGAATGAAGTGCTGCACAAGTCGCAGGTTCCAAGTCTCCTTCAAGTGCTCTGAGTACATCACCAACAGAAACTTCCGCCGCATCCTTTGCCAGCCGATATCCTCCTCCCGCTCCACGGATACTCTTGACAAGACCTGCCTTTTTCAGCTTCGCCATGAGCTGTTCCAGATATCGTTCCGATATCTCCTGCCTGGCTGATATACTGCTGATGGAAACCGGTTCTTCTGCGCCATAACACGCAAGATCGATAAAGGCGCGTAAACCATAACGACCCTTCGTTGAGATCTTCAATCCATCACCTTCTCTTTATTTTTTATATCCCACTGTTTTACTAGGATTTCTTGCAAATTGAGGATATCACCTCTGTTATGTTCTGTCAAGGCTCTTTCTTGCATATATTTTAAAACAAAAATGCCTTTGGAGCTGCTATGTCACAAAAACATTTTCTCCTGAAAGGAACTTTTATCCTTACTGTAGTCGGCATTCTCACCCGTGTAATGGGATTTTTTTACCGTATTTTTCTCAGCAGATCTTTCCCTGCAGAAGAAATCGGTCTGTATCAGCTGATTTTCCCTGTCTACACACTTGCTTATGCTGCAACTTCAGCAGGGATCGAGACGGCTCTGGCGCGCCTGGTTGCCGCCTCTTCTGCAAAAAAGCAGTCTGCAAAAGCTTATTCTTACCTGAAAGCAGCACTGCTTTGTTCTCTTTTTCTTTCCATCTGCTGTCTTTTTCTGTTGCAGAAAAATGCTGTTTTCCTCACCACAGTCATACTCGGTGATCCCCGATGCGCCTCTCTCATCTTCCTGATAGCATATGCACTTCCATTTGCAGCTCTGCACAGTTGCAGCTGTGGTTACTTTCTGGGGCTCAAGCAGATCCGGCTTCCTGCCCTCTCCCAATTATTTGAACAGCTGGTCCGGATCTTTTTTGTTATCTTCCTCTATACAGCCGATGCTCATACCGCTTTTACACCATCTGTCGCAATTGCTGTCCTCGGAATTGTCGGTGGTGAAATTGCAGTCGCTTTTCTTTGCATCCATAAGCTCAGAACTGCCGGGCAACCTTTATCCCCACACCGGGAGCCGGCTCTTTCTGCTGTTCCTCCCCTGCTTTTTTCTGCCCTTCCACTGACCGCAAGCAGAGTCCTTCTGAATCTTTTTCAGAGTCTGGAAGCAATTTCTATTCCTCTTGCCCTACAAAAGTATGGAATGAGTATCTCCGCTTCTCTTAGCACCTACGGAATTCTGACCGGAATTGCCCTTCCCTGCATTTTATTTCCATCTGCCCTCACCAATTCCATCTCCACAATGCTCCTCCCCGAAGTTGCCAGTATGCCGGATGCTCAGAAA
>ENA-ORTV01001943-ORTV01001943.1-human-gut-metagenome-genome-assembly--contig:-NODE-1943-length-20902-cov-5.195664_pt1 | contig 20902 bp, 15 predicted proteins | sample MGYA00241915_ERZ509194 | MGnify/ENA primary metagenome ERZ509194 (study PRJEB26280, sample SAMEA2338810) | human gut metagenome | biome: human gut; feature: human-associated habitat; material: faeces... | reverse complement strand
AGATTCGTGACAACCAGGTCTACATCGATGGTGTTGCTGCCAAGAATCCGGAAAAGATGCAGCTTAACTACTTCGTCGAGACGGATGGCTCCATGTTGAGTGAGGAGCAGTTCCGTTTACTGGATGTCAGCAAAGCCGACCGTGTATTGATCGATGGAAGCTATAATCCCCAATATATGTCTATGTTGAATATTCAGCCGAATGCCAACGGGCAGTATAACCCGATTTACCATTTCCCGCTGACTCAAAAGACATTGGAAGTAGCTAAAAAACTTCCAGTCGTGAAACGTGTGGTTCTCGAACCGGATCCCGTAGGAACCGATTCCTATTATCCGGTTGACTACCAGACCGGATGGAGTCGTGACAATTACGGACCACTATGGATCCCGAAGAAGGGAACCACGATCCCGTTGACGGAACGTAATATAGCCCTTTATAAACGCTGTATCGTCAATTATGAACATAATAAATTGGAAGTAAAGGATAGTAAGGTTTACATCAACGGCAAGCCGGAAACGACCTATACGTTCAAATACGATTATTACTGGATGATGGGTGACAACCGCCACAACAGTGCCGACAGCCGTTCCTGGGGTTTCGTGCCGGAAGACCATATCGTAGGTAAGCCGATCATGATCTGGCTGTCACTGGATAAGGATCGTAGCTTGTTTGACGGCGGTATTCGCTGGAACCGTATGTTCCGTTGGGTACACCCGGATTAAGCAAATTTCTATGGGGAAAAAGATTCATAATAACATAAACGGGGCGGGTGGACGTAAAAGTCGCCTCTACGTGGGTTGGGTGGTAACGATTGTTATCGCCTTTCTCATTGTTATACCTGTCCGCCGTTTCTGTGTTGAATCTTACCGGATATCAACGAGTGCGATGGAAGATGCATTGCATCAAGGCGATTATATCTTGGTAAATAAATTGCCGCTTGAAGGAAATCCGGGACGGAACAAGGTCGTGCTGTTTACCAGTCCGCTCCTGAAAGACACGGTGAGTAACCCATTGTTATTGAGCCGTTGTATCGGTATGCCTGGGGATACTATCTTGGTGAGTGGCGACGGGTATGAGGTGAACGGGAAGCTGCTACCTCACTCTCCTCGTGCGCTTAACACCTGTTTCATTACCCAGAAGAGTGCCGCCGATTTCCTGAAAGCGCTGCAAAAGTTGAGCATACCTGTGCGGAACTGGAAGAGCGAGACGTTCGGTTTTTCTTTTTCCCTGACTTCTTTCGAAGAATATCAATTGCGTGAAGAACTGACGGAAGAGATGAATATTCATTTTATCCGGAATCAGTCTGCTCCGTACAAGCTGGTTGTTCCCCGTAAAGGCCGGGCATACCGCCTGGATGAAGCTGCCCTTGTCGCTTGCAAAGAAGCGATATTGGCCGAGGCCGGAGAAAAGGCTGTTTTTCGTGACGGAAAGCTATATTTAGATGGAAGGGAAACTGCGTTTTTCTTCTTCGAACAAGATTATTACTGGATGCTTTCCGACAATGTAAACGAATCGGTCGATTCCCGCCATTTAGGCTTTGTTCCGCGTGACCATATCATCGGAAATGCCTGGTTATGCTGGTTCAGCCGTGACAAACAACGAATCTTTAAACCCGTAAACTGATGATGCAACCCGTTTATATTTCTACTACCTATTTGGGGCCGGTCCAGCAATATTGCAAACTGTTCCAATATCCGGAAGTACACTTGGAAACAGCCGAAAACTACCTCAAGCAGACCTTCCGGAACCGTTGTACCATTGCCGCCGCCAACGGTCCGTTAGCTTTATCTATCCCTATCGTGAAGCCGGACACGTTGAAGTGTCCGACCAAGGACATCCGTATCTCCGATCATGGGAACTGGCGTCACCTGCATTGGAACGCTTTGGTTTCGGCTTATAATATGAGTCCGTTTTTCGAATATTACGAAGAGGACTTCGCTCCTTTTTACGAGAAAAAATATGAGTTCCTATTCGATTACAATGAGGAATTGCGTCAGTTGATCTGTCGCCTGCTCGACCTGCATCCGAATGTTATTTATACGGAAGAATACCAGTCCGAAGTGCCGAACGATTTCCGTGAGATCATCCGGCCGAAACATGAAGGAGAAGATCCGTCCTTCTCCCCGAAGCCCTATTACCAGGTTTTTCAGGGCAAGCACGGATTTCTTCCGAATATGAGTATTGTGGATTTACTGTTCAACATGGGACCGGAAGGGCTGTTGGTGTTACGTGATTCCATTGTAGCATCGAAGCAGCCCTGATTGAGAATCCTTCAGTTCTTTTTCATCGTATAGTTTTTCACCCCTAACGAATCGTATGCCTGTAACAAGGCCTCGTCGTTATCGGAAATCATCAAAAGTTTGTCATTTTCTTTCAGCTCCGTGTTGCCTTTCGGGATGAAATAATGTCCGTCTCTTTTCACCATAACGGCAAGGGTGTGGTCGGGCAAGGTGAGTTGCATCAATTTGTTTCCATGAGAAAGGACAGCAGGAGTGATGTCTATTTCACTCATGGCACTCTTAATATCTTCCGGCAATTCGATACCGAACACATCTTTTCGCTCCGGCTTGTCGACAAGTCCGAGCCATTTGGCAGCCTGTGTTACGGTTGTTCCTTGTATCAATAGGGAAAGGATCGTGATGAAAAACACGATATTAAAGATCATGCCTCCATGATCGACTCCGGCAATCCAAGGATAAGTTGCGAAGATTATCGGAACTGCTCCACGAAGTCCCACCCACGAGATATATAGCTTTCCTTTTGTTGTAAAGTTTTTAAATGGAAGCAAACACAGGAAAATCGTTGCTGGACGAGCTATCAGTATCATAAATACTCCCACTAAAAGGCCTACTGGAGCGACTGGCAGCAACTCGTGCGGGTTCACCAACAGACCTAACGTGAGGAACATGACGATCTGCCACAGCCAGGCAAAACCGTCGAAGAAAGTTCCCATACTCTTTTTATGCACAATCTTAGCGTTCCCCACGACCAGGCCGGCAATGTACACGGCCAGATAGCCGTTCCCTTTACATAAAGTAGTCGCCGAGAAAGTGAAGAAAGCAGTTGTCAACAATAAGATCGGATATAAAGACTCGTTGTCCATATTGATCTTGTTGATCATCAGAACGGCCAGCTTACCTAACAGGAAACCGGCTATCGCACCGACGGATAGCTGGACGAGCAATTGCAGGACAGCTTCCTGCAAGTTCATACCCCCGACCTGTATATAAGCGATAATAAGCAAGGTAAGCATATATGCCATCGGGTCGTTGCTACCGCTCTCCAATTCGAGGGTCGGACGCAGGCGTTGTTTCAAATAAACCCCTTTGCTCCTAAGGATGGAAAAGACGGAAGCAGAGTCTGTAGACGACATCACTGCCGCCATCAGCATAGATTCGGCTACCGTAAGCGTTTCATAACCTGTAGACCACAAAAACACATAATAGATAAAACCTCCCGTTATAAGCGTCGTTAGCAATACTCCCACTGTTGCAAGGACAACTCCTTCCGTGGCTATCGGCTTGATCTCGGACATTTTAGTATCCATACCACCGGAAAACAGGATGATACTCAACGCCAACATGCCTATGAACTGTGCTGCACTGGGATTGCTGAACTGAATGCCTAAGCCGTCGCTGCCGAACAGCATTCCGACACCTAAAAAGAGAAGCAAGGCGGGAAGGCCGAAACGGAAACCGGCTTTACCGGCAATAATACTGAAGAAAAAGATAATCGAAGCAACCAACAGGATTGCTTCCGGATTCTCGAAAATTTGTAATTCGTGGAACATAGGCTGATAATAACGGTTTACTCTATACTTTGTCACTTCAAAGTAAAGAAAAAATAACGATATGCACAACAGCTTAACACTTAAAAGACAAGGTTATCTACTGACTAATAAATATATTCACTATATTTGTGCTGATAAAATTAACGCTATGATTAAAACAAATCTATTCCTACTATTGTTCGTTCTCCTCGCGGGAACTTCGTGCAATAGACAGCAACATTTCATTTCGGACGATACGTTCCGCGCCGAAGTGGAGAATGACTTCCGGGCAAAGCAGGCCGCTCTGCCGGACGGAAACCTTTTTTCAGTCTTTAACCAAAAGATGGCGTCCGACGAAAAAGAGGCGCTTACTTTCTTGTATGCCTATATGCCGATCGGAGATATCACGGATTATGACGGGCAACTGTATCTCGACAATATCCGCAGTTCGTTTCGTGCACGGGTGGAAATGCCTTGGGGAGACAGCATACCGGAAGACATCTTCCGCCATTTCGTACTTCCCGTGCGGGTCAACAACGAGAATCTGGACGAGAGCCGCATGGTCTTTTATGAAGAATTGAAAGACCGGGTGAAGGGCTTGTCCTTGTATGACGCCGTGCTGGAAGTGAACCATTGGTGCCACGAGAAAGTGATCTATACGCCGTCGGACGCCCGGACGAGTTCGCCTTTGGCATCCGTGAAGACCGCTTACGGGCGTTGTGGAGAAGAGTCGACGTTTACCGTAGCCGCCCTTCGTTCGGTCGGCATACCGGCCCGTCAGGTCTATACGCCGCGTTGGGCGCATACCGACGATAACCATGCCTGGGTGGAAGCCTGGGTAAACGGTAAATGGTATTTCCTCGGAGCCTGTGAACCGGAACCGGTACTTAACTTAGGGTGGTTCAACGGACCGGCTTACCGTGGTATGCTGATGCACACGAAAGTATTCGGCAAATACAACGGACCGGAAGAAGTCATGGACGTAACCGACGGTTACACCGAGATCAACGTGATCGACAATTATGCCCCGACGGCCAAAGCAACGATCACCATTGTGGATGAAAACGGCCAGCCGGCTGCCGGAGCCGATGTCGAGTTCAAAATATATAACTATGCCGAGTTCTATTCCGTAGCCAATAAGAAGGCGGATGCTGAAGGGAAGGCATTCCTTTCCGCCGGTAAAGGTGATATGCTGGTATGGGCGACTAAGGACGGCAAGTTCGGATATAGCAAGGTGTCGTTCGGCAAAGACAATAACGTGACAATCACTCTCGACAAGAAACCGGGTGACATCGAAACCGTCACGCTTGATGTCATTCCTCCGGTAGACGGTTCCATTGCCGCCTGCGTGACGGACGAACAGAAAGAGGCCAACGCCAAGCGTTTGCACGAAGAGGATGTGATCCGTAATAAATATGTGGGCACTTTTTATACGGAAGAGAAAGCGGAAGCACTTGCCAAAGAATTAGGTATCGACCCGCTGAAAACAGCCGATTTCATGATCGGCAGCCGGGGAAACTGGCGTGAGATCGAGAAGTTCCTTCGCGATGCGCCTGCCGACAAACGTCCGATGGCGATGGATTTGCTGAATGTTATCTCTGCCAAGGACTTGCGTGATACGCCGGCCTCCGTGTTAGCGGACCATCTGAACAATGCCCAGGCTGTGCAAAGTTCCCTGTTTACCGAATATATCCTCAATCCGCGTGTGGCAAACGAGTTCCTGACGCCGTACAGGAAGTTCTTCGCCGCCAACGTCGATTCGGCATTAGTGAAGAAGGCTAAAGCTGATCCGCAATTAATTGTAGACTGGGTGAAGGAAAATATCAGTATCAATGACAGCCTGAATCCGCAACGCATTCCGATTATGCCGATGGGCGTATGGAAATCGCGCGTGGCCGATAAAGGTTCCCGCGATATATTTTTCGTCGCTGTATGTCGTAGCATCGGTATTCCGGCACGTATCGAACCAGTGGCGGGAAAAGTGCAATATGCGAAAGGTCTGAACTGGGTGGATGTAGACTTCGAAGCTGCCGAGCAGACGGTTGCCAAGCAAGGTAAGGTCGTCGCTTCTTACCAGCCGATCAAAGCATTGCAGGACCCGAAATATTACAGTCATTTCACGATTGCGAAAGTGTTGCCGACCGGCAAGTTGCAGACACTTAACTTCGAATCGGGCGATGTGGATATGGGGGGCGGTGATACTTGGAGTGCTCTGTTGAAAAAGCCGCTTTCTATGGATGAGGGCCATTATATGCTGGTAACCGGAACACGTATGGCAAACGGTAGCGTACTGGCCGAAATGTCTTTCTTCAACGTAGAACCAGGCAAGACAAGTGATATCAAACTGGAGATGCGTGAGAGCCAGGACGATGTACAAGTCATCGGCAACTTCAACTCCGAAAACAAATTCAAACGGGCTGATAACGGCGAGGAAACGAGTCTGTTGGCTACCACCGGCCGCGGCTATTATGTTGTCGCTGTCCTCGGAGCGCGCCAGGAACCGACCAACCATGCCATGCGTGACATCGCTGCCGTAAAGAAGGACCTTGAAGAATGGGGCCGCGGCATGGTTTTGTTGTTCCCCGATGAAAAAGGCTTCCAGAACTTCGATCCGAAGGAGTTCGGAGAGTTGCCAACTACCATCACATACGGCATAGATATCGACAAAACAATTCAGAAGGAGATCGCCGCAGCCATGAAGTTGCAGAACGCCAACACACTGCCAATCTTCATCATTGCCGACACTTTCAACCGTGTAGTGTTCGTTTCACAAGGCTACACAATCGGCTTGGGTGACCAGTTGATGAAGGTGATACATAAGTTGTAATCTCTCTTCGACGAAACATAAAAGAGGCGTAAATTAGCAGATGTCATTCAAGTCATCACTAATCTACGCCTCTTTTATGTTTTGGATATTGTAGAGGTAATTACCGGCGACGGCGTACGCTGCGGACCGGAGCGCTTTTCTGGGCTTTTGGAGCTTTGATTTTGACCTCTTTTTGTTTGCTCTCTTTTGCGGCTTCCGTCTTTCTGCCACGGGCGGAAACGGTTGCGTTTTTAGATTTTTTGCCTTTTGTATCAGCAGCCAACTGAGCTGTATCCGGTTGCAGATAGAGAGATTTTTCGAAAGTAATCAGCTGGTTCTCGATACGTTCCTGCTCGCGTTTCATCGAATCGGGTGTCGGGCAGTAGGCTTGCAGAGGTTGGTTCATCAGATTCTGCGTCTTGAAGATATCGCCCTGGAACATCCGGCGACGGAAATAGTCGTCGAGCGTGAAAGTCATGGCGTTGTTGATGTTGGACGTCATGATATAGGCGGTATTGATATAGGGACGCAAATTTTCATAAGGAATCCAGAACATCGGCATGGTGTTCTGTCCCATATCGTCCACGATTGTCAGAATCGGACAGATCGCCAATGTCTTGACATCGAATACGGAGTTGTTCTGGTCGAAATACCACGCTTCCTTTATGTAATAGGAGCGGACATCGCCGGAAGGAATATCGCTTTCGTTCACGACGAAACCGGCAGGTTCGTTGTCTTTGCCTGGCGTCTCTTCGTAGAAGATACGGCAACGATCCAGCATGACTTTCAAGTCGAGCTTGCGGTTGTCGCTGAAATCCTCGTAACCGTCCAGGTATTCATAGGCGGACAACTTGCCTTCGCATACCAGCTGGAAGATGATCGAGAACAAGTTCATCTGCCCGTTCATCGGTTGGGTGGGATAGTATAGAGGAGCATTCTGTTCTTTCGTAAGGTCGATCTGGCGGTAGATGACACGCATCCAGCGAGCGTTGCCGATATGCTGCGTCATTCGCTCGTTCATATCCTGTGCTCGGACGGTCAGTTCGGGCATGCCGTTCTCTTTCTTCTCTTCTTCACGGGCGCCACGGCTTGCTTCGGGACCGCGACGTCTCTGCTGCTGTTGCTGTGTATTGCCGGCCTCTTCCTGTGCCTGTATGGGGAGGGAGGCGAACAGGGCGATGGCGAGGGTTGCTATGTAATATAAACGTTTCATATATCTTTATACATTACGGGACGAGCAGACCTCGTCCCTACGTTATGTTAATTGACGATTACTTCGACGGTCGGAATGATACGTTCCTTATTGTCCGGACCTAATACTTTCACATGGGTGATGTAGAAGCGTTTGCCTCTTGTCAGACGGCGGATATAATCTTTCTGACGCTGCGAGAACTGGTTGCCTTGCGTGACTTCCGGAATGATGTTGCCCATCGAATCGTAGAAAGTCAACTCGAAACTCAACACCTTGAACGGCACGTTCAGCAGGTCGTCGTCGATAGCCGCCTGGATGCCGTCGGCTTCCACCAAATTGCGTTTGGAGAACTGACCGCCACGGAACTTGCGCATATTGCCGTTCTGGTCCTTATATTCGATAAAAGGCATCGGGTCGGGCAAGGCACGTACGCGGAAAGTCGTTTTCGCCATCTCGACGCTGCGCCCATCCGCCATTTTAGCATGGACGGAAATGATGGCATCCGTTCCAACCGTTGTCGGACGGGCTTCCCATTGGTCGCCTTTGCGGACCAGTGTCCCGTTCGTCATCGTTGCCGTCACGTTGCCGCTGGGCACACCCGGCACGGCGATACGGATCGGGTTGGCGATTCCGGCATACAACACATTCATCAGCATCGGCGCTACCGTCGCACTCGGTTCCGTCACGAAGTATTCGCTTTCGAACTCGCGGCGCATCACGCTGCCGTCGCTGCCCGGCATTTCGATATATCCTTTGACCGGATAAGTGCCCGGAGTACCGGCTACAGCTGTAAACATGCCGTTTGCATCATAAGGCAATTCCTTGCCGTTCACATAGACGGTCGGACGTTTCGTCGAGTCGACAGCCGATAAGACGATATTGGCCTTGTACTGGCTGCCGCGCATGACGATCTGGCTTTCCGGAATCACCTGTGCCGTGATCTGGTTCACACGATAGTCGCGCATGTCGACGCTGCTCAGCAGGTTGGACAACACTTCACCTTCGGCATAGCGGATATCGCTTTGCAATTTCGTCAGCAAGGTAACGGCCGCCGCCACCGGCATATTCTCGAACAAAGCCTCTTCCCAAGTGCGGGTATTGATACCGGCCTTGTGAGGCGGCGTTGTCGACAGGCTGGCTTCGATGATGCGCGTCTTGGCCGAGTCTTCCACCATCTCGCCCATCAGTGTCCGGTATTTTTCGATGCTCTGGCGCAATTTCTTGCCTTCGCCCGAAACGGGAGACAGCATCACGCGGGAAGCCGCTTCGAGGTCGTCCTTATGATCGATATTATTGACATCGGCATCCTTACCATCGGCAATCTGCGCGATACGCACTTTCAGATCCTGCACGTAATTGTACAGGCTGTCGGAAGCTTTCTTCACCTTTGTCCCCTTTTCGTACCATTCACGTACTTTTTCGGGATTTGTCTGATAATAAGCCTTCAGTTCCTCTGTAACGATCTCATTACGGGTCGAGGTATTATCGATAGAAGTACGCAAGCTGCCTTCCACCAGTTCGAAACCGTCGAGTACCTCCGACGACACGTTGAGTGCCATCATGGCGATGAACACCAGATACATCAGGTTGATCATCTTCTGACGGGGCGAATTGGGATTATTTGCTATTCCTGCCATATCCGATTACTTCATTGGGTTGTTTGTATACGGAGCCTGCTGCTGATATCCGTACGGTTGCTGATAGGCCTGCTGGTAATTCTGCTGCTGTGCGGGCTGCGGTTGCTGCTGGTAAACAGGTTGTGCGGGCTGCGCCGGTTGCTGGTATCCCATATTGACCGTCATAGCCTGCAACAGGCGGCTGTATACCTGGTTCAATTCGGCCAACTGTCGCGTCATCTTTTCCGTTTCGTTGCGGAACACGGAACTGTCGACAACGGAGCCGTCATACATTTCGCGAATGCGACTCAAGCCACTGTTGATATGTTCGATCGATTCGATCTGTGAGCTGATGCTCTTCAACTGTATTTCGTAGATCGTGTTCAAGCCGGAGATGTTGCGGTTCAGCATTTCCATCTGCTGCACGTAACCGCGGGAATTCTGGTTGATGCCATCCGAATTATCCGTAATGCTCTTATACGAGTTCAAAAGTGTGTCGGAAACGTCGGTCAGCGAATGCGTCACCTGGCTGAAACGTTCCATATTCTCGGACATACCCGAAAGCTGTTCCAGATATTTCTGCGTCGCTTCCGTCAGTTCCGCCATCTTGGAGATCTGTTCGGCGGCGGCGCTCAGTTTCTTGATACTGTCGGAAAGGTTTTTCGTATCTTCTTCGCTCACATCCAGGCCGAGATTGCCCAGTCCGGTAGCCTGCTTGCCGCCTAAGTTGATATTCAGTCCGCCAGCAACCTCGTCGTCGGTCGTATTCTCAGGCGAATTGACCAGATTGGACATAGGCGTGTTGGCGAAATCCGGACGGTCGAGCGGGTTCTTCGATTTCAAAACCGGGAACACTTCTTCCCAGTGATATTCGTTGAATGGCTTTTCAAAAGCGGAGATAAAGAATACCAATGCTTCTACCGTCATGGCCACAAACAGGATTTGGTTACCATACGGCAAGTGTAACAACTTGAACAAGGCGCCTATAATAACGATGGAGGCTCCCCAGCTATAACAGAAATTCAGTACCCGCTTGCCTTTTTCACTGGCGAGGTACATTTCTACTCTGTTTTTATATCTTCTATATTTTCCCATGATATAATGTATATTCGTTAATTAGAGAGGGCGGGCGAACTCCGCCCCTGCGTTATTTTTTACCTTTTGCTCTCGAAAAACCGATTTGTGTACGGGCGCAACGGAAACCGATGTATGAACGTGTTTCGTTCTGGTATTCGAAGGTGCGCATATCCGAACGGATGAACTGTGCCACGTCTTTCCAGGAACCGCCGCGTACGACCTTCTTCTTCATGGCATACGGGTCTTCCTTCGCGGCATTGTAGCGCAGATCCGGATTCATGTCGCTCATCTGGCTCGGTCCGGATTCGGAATAAGAAGTCGATGTCCATTCCGCCACGTTGCCGGCCATGTCATAGAGGCCGAATTCGTTCGGAGCGAAAGAGCCGACACGCGAAGTGATCAGATGGCCGTCTTCCGTATAGTTGCCTTTGCCCGGTTTGAAGTTGCCCAAGAAGCAACCTTTTCCGCTCACCAGCTCGTCGCCTGCCCACGGATATTTGTTTTCGTTCTTGCCTGTACGGGCCGCATATTCCCATTCGCCTTCGGTCGGCAGGCGGAACGGTTCGAGGGCCTGTCCGCTGGGGAAATTCAGAGATTCCTTGAACAGGTTGGTGCGCCATACGCAGAATGCTGTCGCCTGTTCCCAGGAAACGCCTACCACAGGATAATCGTCATAGCCCGGATGCGAGAAATACATACGCATATAAGGTTCGTTGTAAGCATTGTTGAAATCGTTCACCCAGCAACTTTCGTCCGGATAGATATTCACGATACGGGTGTGGAGGAAATCCCACGGCCCGCTGAGCCGTCGTGTGATGGTTTCGTTCACGATCTCGCCTTCCTCGGTGATGTAGGCCGTGTCTTTGGATATCATGATCACTTCGTCAGGGTCGACCTGGATATCGGTGTTACGCACGCGGGCTGCCGGGTCCAGGTTGTGTTTGCGAAGGGCTGCTGACGTATAGTCGTACCATTCGTAGCGATAGACCATCTGTTTCGGGTCCAACGTCTTTTCGCCGGTTACCGGATTTACGGTGTAGACACTTTCGATTGCCCGTATCTCGTCTTCATTGGCACGTTTCCAAGGAATCGGGCGGCTCCAGTCCAGATGCGGAGTCACCGGTTCGCCATATTTATCTTCAGTAATCTTAAACAGGTCATTGCCGCCATAAGCCGGGTCGGCCAGACGTTCGCGGATAATGGAATCGCGCACCCAATACACGAACTGACGGTATTTGGCATTCGTCACCTCTGTCTCGTCCATCCAGAAAGCATCGAAAGAGACGCCTTTCGTTTCAGGATTGATCCCCCACAAGGAATCCTTATCTGCGGGTCCCATCTCGAATGAGCCTCTTTTGATCAGAACCATCCCGTAAGGGGCAGGTTCGTTAAACGCCACCGATCGTACCCCTGTCACTTCGCCCCCGCCACCGGAAAGGGTTTTGCCACATGAGGTAAACAGGGCTACTGCCGCAAGTACTAACAATACTTTTTTCATATACTATAATATACGTACACTTTTATGTCTATTCTTTCCTGACTTCGATTTTTTCAACTTCAACTTGTAGCTCACTACCAACTCGTGGCTTCCACTCGTGGCTTTCAAGATGGGTATGGTAGAGATCGGAAAATCATACGCATATCCTACCTGAAAACTCCCGATCTTGGCTCCTAACAACAGGATCAGCGACTCATTCACACGCCAGGAAAAACCTCCGTTAAACATCTTATTATAAAACAGCCGGGCGGTTATGTCCGCCTGGAAGCTCTGCATGTCTGTTTTCAGGAATACAGACGGCTGTAATTCATACAACGGATTTCGAAACTGAATATTGTATCCGGCTATCAAATTATATGTGCTGGCGAGATACATGGAAGAATATTCGTCCAATATGATCTCCGTCTTGTTCAAGTGCGTGACGCCCAAACCGGCATAGAGGTTCTTGCGGTGATAGTAAAGCCCGGCGTTCAAGTCGAAGCCCATTCCGCTCACCTGCGTCTTTGGAATTGCCTGGTCTTCCTGTTGGTGGAACTGGCTGGTCGGATAAAAGACCTTTTCTCCGTCAAACGACTGGTTTACCATTCCGAACTGCATTCCGATACTGAGCGTACCGCCAAACAGTTTTTGTTTATAGGCATACTGCAAATTGACATGTGTATTGACGAAAAGCCCGATTCCTTCGGTAAAGACGACCATCCCGATGCCATGATTGGTTTTCCCGATCTTCAGTGGCATATCCGCATTGATGAAAAAGGAGGTCGGCGCCCCGTCGATCCCGACATATTGCAAACGAGACAGCGCCAACATGTTCAAGTCTCCCGTAACACCCGCATACGCCGGATTATAGTAACCCAGCGCCATAAAATACTGGCTTAGCTGCGAGTCGTATTGCGCCCGCGCTCCCGTGAGGCCGGTTACCAAAAGGATAATAAGCAGGAGATATTTGTTCATATATCAAGAAACGGAATAAATCCGAATAAATTGTATAAAAAGCAAACGAGGCGGCGGGACATAGCCCTGCCACCTCGTTATTATTTCATGCCTGTACGTTTTTATCGCACATTAATATTCTTCTTCGTTGAAGAATTGCTTGCATATTGAATTTCAAACTATTAGTCAAATCCCGATGAAATTTGCACAAACAAACCACACTATCTGAGGCGGTCAAAGGCGATAGGAGGAATGGGTGGACAAACAAATTTATGTCATGCAAAGAGCAACCTCTTATTCTAAAGGCTTATTCATACCAGCACTAACAGCTTCCTTGATTTTATCAAGAAGTTCCTTCAACTTCGTACGTTCACCTTCATCAAGAGCACCCCAATCACACTCTATCTGATTATCTTGAGTCAGTTGTTTCAACATTTCAATATAATTAAACTCCGACAAAACAGTTCCTGTCTCAATTTGAACTTGAATATTTCCGGTTTCGTTTTTGCAAAAATGCAGTTTCATATTATTCTGTAAATTTTTTAAGATTGTATTTTTTTACTCTTTTCTTAATTGAAGGTTTACCTCCATCAGTTATTGAGGCAATTAAATCAAGGACAGGTGTTCCGTTAATCTCCCCCTCTAGTGGAGCAGAACGAATAACAATCTTTCCTCGACTATTTTCACAATAAATTATTTGTTGAGCGTCTCCCATCATTGGAATTGTTGCATTATGAGAGACCAATATGATCTGCTTATTCTTTTTTACTTTTTTTATTGCCTCTACAAGACCGTCATTAATATACTTCGTAGCCAAATTATCTTCTGGCTGATCAATGATAATAGGCGCAATATCTTTATCGTAACCCAAAATCAAATCCAAAAGAACAGAAGTTTTCCAACCTGCACTAAGGCTTTCAAAATCTTTACCGTCCTTTGTTTTTATCTTATAGACAGTCTTATTCATTGCGACAAACTCATTGTATACTCTGTCAATAAAATCGTTGTAATCTTGTACTTTAGGCTTTTGTTTACTAAAATTTGATTCATACAAGCATTGTGGACGAATATCATCAAAGCGAATAATCTTCTTTCCAGATTTCAGCAAATAGTTAAACGCATTTAAAACGACATCTTTATTCATCTTAAATTGATTGCTAATATATAGGTGATGCCCAGATGATACAATTTCCTTTGTTTCAATCTCGTCATGATAAGCAGCTATAGAATTAAGATGCTTCATGAATTTTCTATTTAAATAGACATATTGTTTCGCACTCTCTAATAAATTATTGAATTCCTGTGTCTTTGTTTGATCTTCTTGATTTTCTGTTCTTAACTGCGTAGCATAATTATCTGAAGCATCTTTTATTTCTTTATACACCATGGCCTCCATTTCACTATAACGATAAACCTCCTGCAGCATAGCAATAAGTCTGTCTATCGTTACATTCTGTTCTTCTACAAATGGATTTCGACTTAACACCTCTTTAATTTCAAGCAAAGCGGTGATGTGTTCATCTTTCTTGTCTTTGCTGTATCTGATTATATCACGGTTTTCTTCTTGAGGTACAAAACCGGTAATAATGTTTTGTTTAACGACTTTAAAAACCAATAAACGTCCAATTTGAGATGTAGTATTTAATTTATCCTCAATAGATTTAATATCTTCAACAGTTTGAATTAATTGTGCAATATCACTTTTCAATTTAGCCAAACTCGTATTTACTCTATTAACGACCTCTTTATTATCCGGGAATAAACTGCGGATAATATCAATATCTTCAATATTATGTCCTTCATCATCTCCTACCACTTTCATAATATAATTTTGTCCAAGATAATGAGGATGTATTCCAGATGGATTAACAACATTTAAATTCTCGACATCAAAATTATTGTAAGGAGAATCCTCAAAACTTGTATGTGACAATTTACGCCATACCGAATCAACCAATAGGGTTTTACCGCTCGAAGAACCTCCAATAACAACATTTAATCCAGAACAAAATTTTACATCTATATCCAGTTTGTCATTGGTGTATTTTACACAATCAATATTCTCAGACCAAGATTCAGGTTTTTGTGTACAATATACCAAACGTGATTTCTCTGACAATGAAAGACGGAAACCTTCAAATGTCGGCTCAGAAAACATCCAAGTAGGAATAAGGGATTCTGCATCTTTCGATTTTGCGGCTGGGTAGTAACTAGGTATATAATTATCAGAACAAGTAACAAGATTTACAAACCCGCTAATTCCAAGACGTTTAAGATAATTATCAGTTTCTTCACGGCCACTATCGCTTCTTGCAGTAAAACCATCAAATTGATTATAATACACGCTACGCTCCATCATTGTATCGAACTTCTTCCCTTTTGGAATAGCTTTATCGAATGTTGCATGCGACTGCCCACCATGAGGAAGCAGGACAAAATCATATGAATCAAACTCATTGATGATTATATCTAGCGTTGGTATGCTTTTATCTGTTTTCGTAACAACCTTTTGCTTATATAACTTGTCAAGAATTCTATTTATTTCATCTATTTTTTGCTCGGTAATATCATCCTTAAAGAGTATGTGACAATGATATGCTTCTGTATCTATCACATAATGTATGTGCAGTTCAACACCAAGCAATAAATGTATATCAGATTCACATTTTGACATAGCGTCAAGATATGCTTTCTTGTTTATCGTATTATGATCTGTAAGTGAAATAAGCGCATGTTGTCCTTGTGCTTGCGCTCTTACTTTTTCAAACAGCATATCTATATCATAACTCTGATTTAGGCTATCAGGATTCTCCGAGGTATGAATATGCACATCAACATAAACTGGCTCCATATATTTATTTCCTTGATTATATCATGGTTACAAAGATATATTTTGGGGAAGAAATAAAAAAAATACTTCGGTAAAAGTTACCGAAGTATTGTAAATAAAAACATTTACTTGTAAGAATCTCTAACTCCAGCAAGATAGCCTGCTGCATACGCAGCATGAGGACTTTTGTGTCTCACTGTTCCAGCTTGACTCTCTGGTAATGAGTCTAGATCTAAATCTAATTTTTCTTTACGACTCAATCCATCTTTATAACCTCTTTCATAAGCACATCCTGCACATCTATGCCGTCCTGCTCCCCCTTGATCGTCAGGCAAATCATTGTATTGCTGATCATAACGATGTTCTTTCTCGCAAATCATAACATTTGATTTTAAATTAAACATTTATACGTAAAAGGAATACTAAAAGTATTGCAACATTTCTCCTATACGAAAGTACATAAATATCGCACAATGTATTTGATTTAATAAAAAATTTAGATTCCATTAACAGATTGATACCAAACATCACAAAGGTGCATAATAAAGACTTATGCGCTAACTAAGTAATATTCAATATCTACATAAAAGGTAGATCCAGTCCATAAAAAATACAAGGCTCTTTTAAAGAATCCATTTCGTTTTCATAAAACAGTTGTGCCTGCTTCTGAAGTTTCTCCAAATACAAAACACGTTTTGAGACATCGTTAATTTCTTCACGACGGGCTTTACTCATTTCCAAGAATTCCTCATTTTGGTCTATGCCAAGGAACCTACGCCCCAACAGGTTTGCAGCAATGCCAGTTGTACTGCTACCTGTAAATGGGTCTAAAATCCATGCACCGGGAAGGGTTGAAGCCTGAATGATACGAGAAAGCACACACAATGGTTTTTGCGTAGGATGTTTCCCGCACGACTTTTCCCACGGGGCAATAGCTGGTAGTCGCCACACATCACGCATTTGAGTGCCACCATTAATCTTTTTCATGAGCTCATAATTAAAAAAATGAGGCACTTTGGGCTCTTTACGGGCCCAAAGGATATACTCGGCGGAATAAGTAAAATATTTACAGGACAAATTTGGTGGCGGATTTGTTTTCTCCCATGTAATGCAGTTCAATATCTTGAAGCCTAATTCTGTCAAGCACCGGGCTACTGAGAAAATATTATGATATGTACCGCTTATCCAAATCGTTCCATTACTTTTCAACTTATCCCGACAAGCGGCAATCCATGATTTATCAAAAAGATAATCTTCCTCATATCCATTAGATTTATCCCAGGTACCTTTATTGACAGAAACCATTTTACCGCTTTGAACGCTTATCCCTCCATTTGATAAATGATATGGAGGATCTGCGAAAATCATATCAAACTTGAAATCAAACGAATTCAATAGTTCGATACAATCTCCTTTCAAGAGAGTAAATCCCCTATCTTCTGATCTGTAGTATGGAATTAACATCAATGGAATGTTGCTGTTGATACAATTTCAAAAATATTTCTATGTTCTTTTAGCTTTTCCAAAAGATTCTTGAACATATAAGCGTCATGCCTATTCGTTTTTTCTTGCACCATCAATAGTTTTGCAATCAGTATCAAGAATTTAACGCTATACTCACCCTTTCCTGCTAAGTTATCATATTTCATGGCTTCATCATTGACATCATCTAATAATCTCTCTGATGACAGCAAATATTCTTGAGCTTCTTTTGATTCTAAAGGAACAGTTTGTTCCCATTGATTGAGCAAACTATCTAACAGCAAGTCTGTTTCATGTGGTTCGCTATAATGCTTAATCAACATATCTACTGCCCAATGAATATGTTTAGGAGTACGAATTCGACTCCATCTTTCTCCTTCTTTCTGACGATATCTTAGCAGAATATCAAAGGTCGATAATGTTCCTTTGTAAATTCCTAATATATAGGTGCCATTAATTGGAATCACACATAGCGGTTCCTGTCCATTGCATACCATTGAAATATTTTGTTCTTCCATAGAGCCTGCTCATTTTAGTTTTTGGGAAATAATATCATTTTCAAGATCCGCAATATTGTATAAATGTTCCAAAACATCAAAGGTCTCCTTCAGATTGTTTTTTGCACTAAGCCACCCGCAACCATCGGTAAACCAAACGAACTTAAAATAATTCAAATCTTTTGTCTCCAATGTGATAGTTTTATAACTCCGGGCTGTTTCGTTCAGTTTGGAACCACTACTGCTATAAAAGTTGGTTTCTATTCCATAGATCGTATTCTCTCCTTTTACAACAAAGTCAAACCTTTTTTCAGCTCCTCCATTATTAGAGATAGACGACAAGTCTATACTCCATTTAGCTTCTATTTCATGAATATACATTTCCTTGAAATACGATTCCTCTTTCACGAGTCCGGCTTTGCAAAGAAAACTTTCCACAAGGTTCTCCATCAAATGCCCTCCCCGATTCTTGCGGCCATTGGAATCAAGTCCGGTTTCTATACCTGTGACATAGTCCACAAGATTATTGACAATATGGTTTTCCATCAAGTCAAACAATCCAGTCTTTCGCATGAATTTGGCGTACTCCTCATTTGTGCAGTTGGGCTTATCAAAATGAAAATCAATCTGACCTTCTTCATCCATAGCCATGATGTCAAGCTCCCGTTTAGCCAGAAGAATAGGTATACATCTTAAAGTCTCCGGATATTGTATTAAAATGTTTTTAAATTCTTCTTCGATATTTTTCGAGCCAATAAGAGAGTTCAGTATGTTAAGTGGGATTTTTATGGCATCTACATTGTTGAATACCTTATTGAAGTCAACATAATATTTATAATCAGCAATGGATGGTCTAAATCCAGCAAGCCAAGCATCAAAATCTCTCATATCAGTAAGCATTAGCGACATTTGAAATCATTATTTCTGAAATGGCACCACGACCATTCCCCTTTGAGTTTATCATTCTCGAAGCAGACACTCGCTTAATAGAAAACATTCCGTAAAGAAGATCAAAGAAATCATCTCCATTATCCACATTTTGCGGGTCGGAATTACTTGCAACAAACAAAGATTTATGGGCTGCAATCTGCTCACAAAAGTCACGCAGCCGCATCTGCTCCGTATCATCAAACCCGTCTTTTGCGTAGGATGTAAATGCGGAAGTTTCCGTAAGGGGACGGTATGGAGGATCAAAATAATACAAGACATTATCGCCCGCATATTTGCCTGTCTGAGCAAAATCGCCGCAAAGAATCTCTACTCGCTGAAGAACGGCTGAATCCGCCCGTAATGTTTCCTCATCACAAATCCTGGGATTGGAATATTTCCCATGCGGAACATTGAACTTTCCCTTGGAATTTACACGATACAGACCATTGAAGCATGTGCGGTTCAGAAAGATAAATAAAGCCGCTGTTTCTATTTCTGAGTTATTTCCTTCGTTAAAGTGTTCTCGTTGCGACAAATAATAATTTTTCCTAGCAGCTTCATCAAGAGCAAGATACTCGGATTGGATCCGCGTCAGTTCAACAATCAAATTTTCAACATCAGACTTTATTACACGATATGTGCAGATTAACTCTGCATTTATGTCATTGATTATAGCCCGTGTTATGTTAGGGTATTCTTGCAGAATCCAAAACAACACAGCTCCCCCTCCAACAAATGGCTCAACATAGGTCATTTCTTCCCTATGTGATAAATCTTGAGGTAGAGTTTTTTTTATATCCTCAAGGAGCTGAGTCTTTCCTCCAACCCACTTGATAAATGGTCTTGCCGGGTATATATCTAATCTTTTCATATAAGTCCAATATTATAGCAGGGCATCCTGCTGCATTATTATGCAAAAATAACGATAACTGCCCATTCTCCCAATAAATTGAGGCAATAAAACGGTATCTACTTTAATTTTATCTTCTATAACTCTTCTTTTCATACTGTCGCTTCACCATCCCTATCGCAAACATCAAGCACCTTCTCCGATACGCTTCTTCCTCCTCATCCGGCCTGCGGCCGTCCCATCGAAGGTCAAAGTCGGAGTTGCCGCCACCTCCGCCACCGGAAGAGATTGCAGCAGGTGTTCCTCCGGCAAGAGCATCGGAAATGGCGAATATCTTTGAGCGGAGCGAAGGGTTGGTAAGTTGATCAAACATTGTTTCCAATGTAGATTTCAAGTCATCATTATTCTCGATAAGCGTTTTGACATCTTTCCGTAGTTGGTGCAGTTCACCGTAATCAGCTAGAACATTATTCTGGGCGGCTTCAACCTGTCGGGCTGCATCATTTCTGTATAGGGATTCTATCTTCCGGACAATTTCGGTAAACTGCTTGGAAATAGACCGATTCTGACGCTCAATCCATTTGTCCGTACCGAACAATGGTACTTTCTCTGTAATTTGCGGTGGAGTGAAATCGACCTTGTGGTTACGGAACGGCTGGACAACAGAACGGACTTTTGCTGCATCCTTTGTCAGTTGCTCCAATTCCTGCTCCTTTACTTGAAGTTTACCTGCTTTGTCGTCCAATTTAGACTGATACTCTGCAATGAGTTTTTGTATATCCGTTTTCTGCGCCTCATATTTGTCAAGAGTTATCTTGCCAGACGCAAGTGCTTCATCGATTTCTTTAAGCCGATTCCTGTCGGCAAGCATTTCCCGTTCAAGTTTTCGTATCATTGTCTGCAGTCCCTTGACTGCTTTCTCTGCTTGTTTCGCATCTTTGGACAGTTTTCGGATATAATCGCGTTTACTAAGATGGCTAACGTTCCGGCCTTCAATACTATCACCACGTTCCAGTCCGTACTTACTACCTACCTCTTCATAAAGTGAAGTATGCATTTCCCGAAGAATATGGCCATACTCATAACGGCTCTTACCGAACTTAGCCGACCACATGACACATTCACGTCCACTTTTGGAACGTTGTCCGACAGGAACAATCAAGGCATGGATATGCGGGCTGCTCTCATCAAGATGAACCTGGAAGCCGATGATATTTTTCTGTCCGTACCGTTTGGCGCACCAGTCATAGACATCTTTTGCCCACTGTTCGATTTCCGGACATCGCTGGAGATGGCTGTTATCTGCACCCTTGTCCAGATTTACGGTTTGGGTTCCAAATGCCATCTCAAGTGTACGGTCATGATTGCCTCCGAAGATAAATTTCGCACAACAGTTTGGTTGAATTTTGCTGTCCGGCTTGA
>ENA-ORTV01001941-ORTV01001941.1-human-gut-metagenome-genome-assembly--contig:-NODE-1941-length-20916-cov-7.517617_pt1 | contig 20916 bp, 16 predicted proteins | sample MGYA00241915_ERZ509194 | MGnify/ENA primary metagenome ERZ509194 (study PRJEB26280, sample SAMEA2338810) | human gut metagenome | biome: human gut; feature: human-associated habitat; material: faeces... | reverse complement strand
CCCCCCCTGCCTCGACATGGCGGGTCCCGTCGACGAAATCCTCGAGACGTCCAAGACCTGCGGCGCAGGCATCAACGTCGCGATGCTCGAAGGCTTCTCGCCCATGAAGCACTGCGGCACGATGACGCCCACGCGCGAGCAGCTCGAGAAGTTTGTCCGTGAAAGCCTCGAAAAGGGCGCCGTCGGCGTCAAGATCATGGGCGGCCACTGGCCGCTGCCGCTTGAAACGAGCCGCGAACTCGTCAAGACCGCCAACGACATGAACGCCTACGTCGCCTGGCACGCCGGTTCTCACACTGCGGGCTCCAACATCCTCGGCATGCGCGAGGTCATCGAGGCCGCCAAGGGCCAGCGCCTGCACCTCGCCCACATCAACGCTTACTGCCGCGGCCGCGTCAATCCCGTCGACGAAGAGTCGAAGGAAGCCATCGAGATGCTGCGCGCCAACCCGAACCTCTGGTGCGAAGCCTACGTGAGCCCCAACAACGGCACCGTGCTTGACTGCGACGAGGACGGCCAGATCATCGACCACGTCACCCGCACCTGCCTCGAGACGTTCGGCCTCACGCCCGACGCCGCCGGCATGCGCGAAGCCTTCCTCACACACCGCTGCTTCGCGATCGCCGACACGGGCTTCATGTCCGAACTCGTCGAGGGCGAGGCCGCGCTCGAACTCTGGGAAAAGCAGGGCATGAAGGGCGCAGGCAGCTTCCCCGTCAACCCCGCACTCTCCCGCTTCATGGTCGCCACGGCCAAGCGCGAGGACGGTAGCTTCGTGGTCGACGCCATCTCCACCGACGGCGGCTGCATTCCGCGCAACGTCGCCATCTCGGTCGGCCTCTCGCTCGTCAAGTTCGGCGCCCTGACGCTCCCCGAGTTCGTCGTCAAGACCTCCGTCAACCCAGCACGCCACCTGCGCCTGCATGACCGCGGCCACCTCTCCGAAGGCGCCGCCGCCGACATCACCGTCTTCGACTACGACCGCCAGCAGGCCGTCGAGACGATCGTCGCCGGCAAGTCCGTCATGAAGAACGGCGAGATCACGGGCACCGGCATCACCCTCGTCACGACGAAGGCGGGCATCCCGGCTGCCGAACGCAACGGCTTCAAGTGGATCGAAACCGAGTTCGAAAGCCCCGAACCCGAACGCTACATCCCCTAAGCCGCATTCGACTCCATGAGCCGAAGACCGCCGCAGGCCCGCCCTGCGGCGTTTTTTTTGGCTTTTACTCCCATTCACGCCCGCAGCATTCCTTCCTTTGGCGCGAATCACCTCTCCCGCAGGCACCTCCGTGAGCCGGCGTACGCCCCGCATCACGTGCGGTTAGAATGACCTTCTGAACCTTTCATTTTCCGGAGGGCACCATGCGCGCCGCCGTTCTTTCCGCTCTGCTCGTTCCAGTCTTCCTCACGGGCTGTTCTACCTACGTCACGGTCGTCTCCGAACCCGAGGGCGCCGTCATCACCGACGCATCGGGAAGCATCGTCTACGGCCGCGCGCCCCTCGACGTCGAGTACGACACCAACGAGCTCAGGCACGGTGCCCATCCCGGACAGTGTGCGCAGATTCCCGGCTTTACGGCAAGGTGGCCGAGCGGCGCCTCCGCCTCGACCGACGCAGCGCTGCCGTTGTGCGACCTGCGACACGGCATGACCGTGAGAATCAACCGTCCCAAGTCCGCACCAGGCCTCGAGCAGGACCTCCAGTGGGCGCTCGAGCGCGCCCAGAAGCGTGCGCGCGACGCAGAAATCGAACGAGACCGCATGATGCTCTACATGGACCACGGCTGGTTCTGGGGACCGGGCTGGGGCCCTTGGCCGCGCACGGCGCCCCCGCCGCCGAGGCCCGTGAGATAATTTCACTTTTGCGCAACACGATCGGGACACATCATGCTCAAAGGCAAAAAGGCGGTCATCTTCGACCTTGACGGCACCCTCATTGACTCTCTCGGCATCTGGAGCGCAGTCGACGAGCTTCTCGCCACGAGCCTCGGCCGTCCCGATCTCGCCGCCGACCCCGTGACGCTCGCCCGCCTTCGTGAGGATGCGCTCGTGCGGCATGCCCTCGAACCCAATCCTTATGTCGGCTTCTGCGCGGATCTGGCCGCCTTCTGCGGGAGCCCGCTTCCCGGCGAGGAGGTCCATCGCGAGCGCTACCACATCTCGCGCGCTCTTCTCAAGTCCGACGTGCGCCTCAAGCCGGGCGCGGCCGCCTTCGTGAAGACGCTCTCGGAGCGCGGCTTCAAACTCGCCGTCGCCACCACGACCAAGCGCGCCAACATCGACATCTACGAGACGGTCAACCCGCACATCGCGCCCGAGCTTGCATTCAGCAGCGTCTTCGACGCCATTCTCACGCGCGAGAACGTGAGCCGCATCAAGCCAGACCCCGAGGTCTACCACCTCGCGCTCGAGACCCTCGGCGTGCGCGCCGATGAGGCGCTCGTCTTCGAGGACTCGCTTCCCGGCCTGCGTGCCGCGCACGCCGCAGGCATTCAGACCGTCGTCGTCAGGGATCCGTGGTCCGAAGCCGACAGGGCACGACTCCTCGAGGAGGCGGACGCCCATGTTGATAGCCTTTGCGACGCACCCGAAATCTGCGGTTTTACCCGCTCCTAGCCACCCTTCGGGCGAACATCCTGCGCTAGAATGGATTCAGGCCAATGGCCTTCAAACAAACAGGAGGTATCCTTCATGCGCATTCTTCTTCCCGTCGACGGCAGCGAACACTGCCGCAACGCACTCCGCTTCATTGCCTCCCGCCAGGCGCTCTCGCCTGAAAAGGAGGCGACCGTTGAGCTTCTCAATGTTCAGCACTCCATCCCCGAAGCCGTGATCAACGCGCTCGGCCTCGATTCCGTCCGCAAGGCCAGCCAGGACGAAGGCATGAAGGTCATCGACGCCATGCGCGAAGACGCCGGCGACCTTGACGTCCGCGCCAAGGTCGAGGGCGGCGAGTTCGCGCCCGTCATCGTCCGCGAGGCCGACCACATGGACGCCGACCTCATCGTCATGGGCTGCCGCGGCCTCTCCGCCATGGAAGGCTTCTTCGTGGGCAGCGTCTCCGCCAAGGTGATCAGCCTCACGAAGCGTCCGCTTCTGCTCGTTCGCGACAAGATCCCCGCAGGCGCCATGCGCGTCGGCATCTGCGTCGACCACTCCGACTACGCCCACGCCGCCGCCGAATTCGTCGTCAACCAGCGCGAGTTCTTCGGCAAGGACGCCGTCTTTGAAGTGATCAACGTCTCCGAAACCGAAGAGACCTTCCATCAGGCCGTCGAACCCGTCATGACCGTCTTCGAGGACGCCGGCGTTCCCGCCGAACGCGTGCACCTCAAGGGCAAGGTGGGTGATGCGATCTGCAACTACGCGGGCGAAGGCAAGCTCGACATGCTCGTCATCGGCTCCCACGGCTACGGCAACTTCCGGGCCGCCTTCATGGGCTCCACCGCCATGCGCATCACCGCCGGCTGCGAAGTGCCCCTGCTCGTCCTCAAGGCCTGAAAGATCTCTGCGCGCCTGAATCACGACGCGCGCAGCATCTCAAAGCCAATGTGCCGGCTCCCTCGGGAGAGCCGGCACTTTTTTGTCTCATCCGCACGAAAAGGCCCGCCGCCCTGTCCCGCCTGTACTCGGCGTTGAGGATGCCCGCATCGTATTCGGCATGTCCGGTGAAGAAGATCTGCCTGCCGCCTTCGGTCGAGAGGGCGAAGATCCCCGCCTCGTCGGATTCAGCGAGCACCTTGAGCTCGGGATGTGCGCGCACGGCCTCTTCGTCGATCGTCGTGTGCCTCGAGTGCGGAATCCTGAAGACGTCGTCGCAGCCCCTGAAGAGCATGGAGCTTCGCCTCACGACGCGGTGCTCGAAGACACCCGAGAGCTTGCGCTCGAGAAGCGTCTTCCCTATCCCGATGAGCTGGCAGGGCTCGCCGTTCTTCGGGCGCCAACCGCCCTGCACGCAGACGGTGCCCAGTTCGTGGCGTGTCACACAAACTCCTCTGTGTCAGGCGTTTTGAAGAAAACATCCTGTCAGACTATCAGAGCGAAAGGGGTGGTTTCGAAAAACCGCCCCTGTCTTGGGGGGTATAACCCGCGCCTCTAGTGCATGATCCCGAGACGCGGCCCTGACGATGCCGTCTTTGTGCGACGGACTTACATCTTGCGGCCCCAGAAGAAGTAGACGCCCCAGCCTTCGTCCATCGTGCGGCCGGCCATCAGATAGAGGGGGCCGATGATGCTGTCTACACCCACGTAGCCGCCCACGGCACGGTGCCAGTCGCGGTTGTTCGACTCGCCTTCCTCGCCGCGGTTGTAGGCGCGGCCTGCTTCGGCCGATGCGCCGAGCCAGACCGTGCGCTCGCCTGCGCCCAGCCAGTCGGAGATGTTGCGCGAGATGCGCACGGAGCCGAGCTGGATGTCGGAGCCCGTCCAGCGGCCGTAGGGACTGCCGGTGAGCTCGAAGGCGCCGCCCAGCGAGAAGACGCTCGGCACGGCGGAGCGGCCCAGCTTGCCGGAGAAGGGCGTCTTCCAGCGGCCGTAGGTGATCGGCACGTAGACGTTGGCCTCATAGATGTTCTTGTAGCCGGGACCGTCCGTGTCGAAGATGCGCTGGCCCTGCAGGGCGAAGCGGTAGCCCTTGGTCGGGAAGTTGACGCTGTCGAGCGTGTCGAGCAGAAGCTCGGCGCTCACGAACGGAGACTCGACCTCTGGCGTGCTGATGTCGGTCACGCCGATCGTGCGGGTTGAGGCCTGGGAGAAGTAGCCCGCGGCCACGCGCGCATAGCCCAGACGCTCGATCGAGTAGCCGAGCCCGATCTGGGCCGTGCTGGTCTCGTTCTTGTAGCGCGCGATGGCCTCACCGTTTTCGTAGACGTTGAAGGGCGAGACCGAGTACTCGAAGCTCGGATTGACGAACCAGTCGGAGCCCGGGCCGAGGGGCTGGTAGAACTCGACGCTGGCCCTGCGGTTCTTGCCCGCCTGGATCTCGGAGCGCAACTCGGCACCCCAGGGATTTAGCCAGCCCCAGGTGTGAGCAAGGAGCACCGTGAACGTGTGCTCGTCGCGGAAGTCGGTCTCAAGCGAACCGCCGATGCGGATGCTCGAGTAGCCGGGCTTCTTCTCCTTGGGCTCGAAGACAAGCACTTCGGTGCCCTCGGGGCCCGGCTCGAAGCGGTAGCGCACCGAGCTGTAAGCACCGTCGGCCCAGACGCGGCGGCTCGCCGCGTCGATTTCGGCATTGGAGACGGGACGCGAGGTGTCGATGTCGAGCTCGTTGAGGATGGCCTCGGGATTGGCGACCTTGAGACCCTCGATCTTCACGGTGGAGATCTCGTGGATGTCGCGGCGCGTGTGCGGCATGACGGCGCCCTTGCGGGTCTCGTCCCAGGCGATCCACTGGGCGCGGTCGGGCGAAGCGAGGCGCTCGAGGCGATCGCGGACCTTCTGCGCGGCATCGTAGCCGCGGGTGATGATCTTGTCGCTCTTCTTGAGGTCGGCGCTCGAGAAGTCGTCAAGGTCGGGCGTGATCAGGATGTCCTCGGGGCCGAGGTCGGCAAGCGACTGCCTGACGTTCTGCTCGGTGAGGAGGTTCACCATCTGCGCCATCACGGTGACGACGTTGCCGAGCTCCTCGCGCTTGAGAAGCGGCGTGCCCACGTTCACCGCAATGATGACGTCGGCGCCCATTTCGCGGGCGAGTGACACGGGCAGGTTGTCGAGAAGGCCGCCGTCGACGAGCATGCGGTCGTGGATCACGACGGGCGCGAAGACGCCGGGCAGCGACATTGAGGCGCGCATCGCCATGCCGAGGCTCACGTCCTTCTGCAGCACCACGCGTTCGCCCGAGACCAGGTCGGTCGCGATGGCGCCGAACGGAATGGCCAGCTCGGTGAGGTCATTCACGTAGTTGGCGGGCCCCGTCTTGTCATTGAGGAAGAGGTCGAGCTCCTCGGACGGGATGACGCTGTCGGGGAGCTTCACGCGGCCGTCCTTGCCGAACTCGATGCCCGAGACGGCCAGATTCTTGTAGTCGTCCACCTTGAGGCGCCAGGGCAGCTCCTCGCGGTCGGCGCGGGGCGCCATCATGCGATCCCAGTCGACGCCGAGCACGATGTCGCGGATTTCGGCGGCCGAATAGCCCGCCGCATAGGCGCCGCCAATCATGGAGCCCATGGACGTGCCCGTCACGACGTCGATCTTGATGCCAAGCTCCTCGATCACGTCCAGCACGCCCGTATGGGCGAAGCCTCGGGCGCCGCCGCCCGAGAGCACGAGGCCCACGCAGGGACGGTGCTCGGCGCGGCATCGCGCGCGGACCTCGTCCGCCGTCTTGGCAAGGGGCTGCGTGCAGGTTGCGGCAAGGCCGAGGGCCGCAAGCGTCAATATCACAATCTTCTTCAATTGCATGGGCTTGTCGTCGATGTCGGGGAAAAAATTGGGACGAGTCCGGAATGCAGACCTGCGGCACAAAGAAAGACGGCCGCAGGCTCCTTGGGTCGGAGTGCGGCCGTCCGTTCTCCGAGAATGCATCGGGCCGCTCCATACGCTTGATGATAGCGCGTGAAGCGGCTCGCTGACGCTTTCGGACGACGTCGAAATGAGAAAAATGCAGGCTTTTCGCCCGTCAGGCCTTCGGGCAGCGGTTGAGGAGTCCTTCCTCGATCATGGCGGGATTCGGGCGCGGGGCCTCGATCATGCGCATCGTGTTGGCATCCGTGTGCTCGAATTCGCCCTTGACGCCGGGAATCTCGAGCTTCGTGACCTGCTCGTAGCTGAAGCGTCCGTCCTCATGGAACTTGAAGACAACGTCCCAGGACTTCGTGAGGAAGGCCTCCTCGAGGAAGGGATTCGAGCAGATGCCGTTGACCATCTGACCGCGCTCGGCATGCAGACGGATCTCGCGGTCGCCGGGCATGGCCGTGCCCTCGGCCATCGCGATCTGGCCGCGCGGAATGGCGAGCGTCATGTAGATCTTGTGCGTCTCGGGCTCGTAGAGCAGATAGCCCACCTGGTCATGGAAGGCGGCGAGCTCGCCCGGCTTGGTGATGTGCACGTGGTAGCGCAGGCCGTAGAGGACCTGCGGGCCGTTGTTCTGCGGATCCATCACCTCGAAGTCCCACGTCTCGACGTAGGGCTCCGTTTCGGGGCCGCCCGCCTGCGGATGGGTGTCGACGCCGTCGTCGCCGAACCACTTGCCGGCCAGAGGAGCAATGGGCCCGAGCATCGAAAGCGTATCGGGATTGGCGGGCGCTTCCGTATAGATGTCCTTGTACTTCATTTCAGCCTCCTTTGAAGGGACCGCGTGCAGCGCACCGTGCGCTCCGGCGGTCCGAACAAGCTCGGTTCATGGTAACACCGCGCAGGGCCCCGTGCTCCCGCCGTTACGAAACGTACGAAAAAACATTCCCTTCATTTCGCCAGAGGCTCCGCTCCTTCCGTCGGGCGCAGTACTTGGTGTTACCATTACAGATTCCGTTTTCAAACCAGATTCCTGAACATGCTCCGTCCTAGTCCCACAGCCGCGGTCTTACTCGGCCTTATGGCCGCCCTCGCCGCAGGCGCCTCGTCTGCCGCACCGTCGACCACCGCCCCCATGGGCTTCGGCGACGCCCGAGTCCTGCTGCACGAGCGCGCCGACATCATGGCCGCCGACCGCGCCGAAATCGCCCGCGCCGAGTCCGAGGCCGAGGCCGCCAAGTCGCTCTCGGGCCCGAAGGTCGAGATGGACGTCAAGCAGGTCTGGGGCACCAAGACCGTCGACCTGGGCATCGACACGGGGCTCGGACAGCTCTCCGGCCTCGGCAGTCAGATCGGCGGCGTGCACGGACAGATCATCTCGAGTCTGGCGCAGAAGTACAACCACGTCGACATCCACTTCAAGGAGGACATCGGCGGGCCGCGTGCGGCCGTGACGGCCACGCTTCCCATCTACACGGGCGGCCTCATCACCGCGCAGCAGAACGCGCTCAACCACAAGGTGAGCGAGACGCGCGCCGACCGCGACATGCGCGAGAACACGCTTGACGCCGAACTTGCGGCCCGCTACTGGGGCGTGCAGCTCGCGCGCAGCGTCGCAGCCCTGCACAGGAGCGTGCTCGAGGATCAGAACGAGGAGCTTCGCCGCGCGAAGCGCTTCGAGCAGAAGGGCCTCATCGCCAAAGTCGAGCGCCTCGCCGTCGAGGTGGCCCGCGACAACGCGAAGCGCACGCTCGTCTCGGCCGAGTCCGACGTCGGCGTGGCCGAAGCGGAGCTGATGCGCCAGCTGCGAGAAACCTCGCTCCCCGAGCTCTCCTCGCCGCTCTTCGTCCTCACGGGCGATCTGGGCACGCTCGACCAGTGGCAGAACCGCGCCGACACACAGTCGCCCGCCATCAGGAAGATGAACGCGCTGCGCGCTCAGGCGGGCGAAGGCATCTCCGCCGCCGAGGCGAGCTTCAAGCCCAAGGTCTACGCCTTCGGCACCAAGAACCTCATCAAGCACTATCTGACGTTGCCCGAGCCCGACTGGATGGCCGGCGTGGGCGTCACGTTCACACTCTGGGACAACCACGACCGCTTCGACAAGCTCAACGCCGCCCGAAGCGTGGTCACGAAGGCCGAAGCCGCGCGCAGCGAGGCGAAGAACCAGGTGGCCACGGCCGTCGAGGTCGCCTTCCTGCGCGTGATGCAGGCCCGCGAGGAGTTCGAGCTCACGAGCTCGACCGTCGAACTTGCGCGCGAAAACCTCAGGCTGCGCGAGGCGAGCTTCGCGGAAGGACTCTCCAACGCCGTCGACGTCGACACGGCCCGCACGAAGCTCACGGGCGCCGAAGTCGCCCGACGCGCGGCCGCCTACAAGTTCGTCATGAGCTGGGCCATGCTCCACGCGTCCGCAGGCGCCATGCCCGACTTCGTCAACTCCCTTACCCGCAGCGACCTCGTGGTCGTGAAGTGACTCAGAACAACGCTTTTCCACCGGCTGGAACAAAATGATCGAACAGACTCAAGCTCAGCAGACTCAGGCGCAGGCACCCAAGCGCCCCGCCTCCTCCGTCCCGCTTCTCGTGGGAGGCGCCTTCTTCGCAGGCATCGCGGCTTTTCTCGGATGGGGTGTCTGGGAGGCCACTCATCCCGCGCCCGTGCCCCTGCAGGGCATGGTCGACGCCCGCACGATCTCCATCTCCGCCAAAGTGCCGGGACGCCTTGCCGAACTCAAGGTCCGCGAGGGCGACGTGCTCAAGGCGGGCGACACCGTCGCCGTGATCGCCATTCCTGAAATCGAGGCCAAGCTCGTACAGGTGAAGGCACAGGAACGCGCCGCCCAGGCGAGGGAGAACCTCGCCAACACGGGCGCCCGCGTTCAGGAAAAGGATGCGGCCCGTGCCGACTGGGAGCGCGCCAAGGCGGCTCTCGCCCTTGCGTCCAAGACCTACGAGCGCGTCGACGCCCTCTACAGGGAGGGCCTCATCCCCGCCCAGCGCCATGACGAGGCGACCGCCCAGCTTGCGGCCGCACGCAAGGTGACCGAGGCCGCTGCCGCCAAGCTCTCCGCCGTGGACGAAGGTGCCCGCGTCGAGGACAAAACCGCCGCGAAGGCCCTCGTCGACCAGGCAAGAGGCGGCGTCTCCGAAGTCTCGAGCCTCGCCTCCGAAAGCATCGTGAAGGCGCCCGCCGCGGGCGAAGTCACCCGCATCGTGATGGAGGAAGGCGAAGTGGCACCCGCGGGCTTCCCGCTCGTGCTTGTCACTGACCTCAGCGACAAGTGGGTCGTCTTCAACATCCGCGAGGACGAGCTTCCGGGCGTCGAGGTGGGCACGGTCCTCAAGGGCTTCATCCCCGCCGTCAACCGCACGGTCGACCTCAAGGTCAACTGGATCAATCCTCGCGGCGAGTACGCAGTCTGGCGCGCGACGCGTCAGTCGACGGGCTACGACCTGCGCACGTTCGAGGTGCGCGCTCGTCCCGTCGAAGAGCTTCCCGCCCTGCGTCCCGGCATGACCGTCATCGTCGAGCGCTGAGCGGCACGCCATGAAGCACTGGTTTGAGGGCCTCGTCAACACAGCCCGCATCGAATGTCGCTACACCCGCAGGCACCCGCAGCAGTGGGTGATCTGCGCACTCCTGCCCGTCATGTGGCTGCTCTTCGTGGCGAACACCTTCGGCACCGGCCTCATGACGAAGCTCCCCGTGGGTCTCGTCAACGAGGACGGCGGCCCGCTCGCGCGTGAGCTCGTCATGGTCCTCGATGCCGTACCGAGCCTCGGCCTCAGGGGCTTTGAAACCGCGACCGAAGCCGAAGTCGCGCTCTCGCGCGCAGAAACCTACGGCACGATCGTCATTCCAAGGGACTTCACGGAGGACAGCCTGAACGGACGCGGCAGCACGCTCGAGCTCATCATCAACAAAAGCTACTACGCCGTCGGCACCATTCTGGAAGTGGACGTGAAGACGGCGCTCGCCGCCGTCATGAAGAGCGCGGGCACGATCAGGATGACCGCCGCGCGCGGCGGCTCGCTCAAGGCCGAGTCGAACAACCTGCGCATCGCCTCGCCCGAGGTCTACTTCCTCGGCAACACAGGCTTCAACTTCAGCGCCTACCTGCTGCCGACGCTCATTCCCGGCCTCATCGCGCTTGCCGCAGGACTCACCTTCTCGGGCGTGCTCGTGCGCGAGTGGCGCGACGGAGGTGCGACGCGCCTTCTTGCGGCCGCAAACGACTTCGCGTCCGCCGCAATCCTAGGCAAACTCCTGCCCTGGTTCGTCTTCTACGTCGTGCTCGGCCTGTGCTGGGTGTTCGGCCTCACGGGCGTGCTCGGCTGGACGGCCGCAGGCTCCGTCGGCGTCTGGATCGGCGCCACGGTGATGCTCATCGCGGCCATGGCCGCGATCGCCATCCTCTTCACGGCCGTCTCGCTCAGCTGGCCGATCGCCGTCTCGGCGCTCATCTGCTTTGCCGCGCCGTCCTTTCCGTTCACGGGCTTTTCCTATCCGCTCGAGTCGATGACGCCGGGCGCCGCCTTCTTCGGGCAGCTCCTGCCGCTTACGCACTACCTCGCGGTCCAGGGCGAGTGCTGGATCCTGAATTCGCCCCTCGACCACATCTTCACGCGCCTCGGGCCCCTTGCGCTCCTCATCGTCGTGCCCATGGCCGCCGGCCTTCCGATCCTCGGCGTGCGCCTGCGCGTCTGGAGTTCGAAGGACCCCGAGAAGGACCGCATCCGCACACTCCTCGTCAAGGAGAGCCTCATCACCGACGAAACGCAGGGAGGCGCACGATGAACAGGAACAATCAGGCTGAGCAGATGAAGGCGCCCGGCTTCTGGTACACCTTCCTACACACGATCAAGGCCTCCTTTCTCTCCCGCGACACGATCCTCATCTTCGCGGGCGCGATCGCCTTCTACCTGATCTTCTACGCCTGGCCCTACGGCAACCAGCAGATCCAGCACGTCCCGTCGGCCGTGCTCGACCTTGACCGCTCGGCCGCCGCCCGCCGTCTCGTCACGGCCATGGACGCCTCGCCCGCCATCAGCGTCGTGCGCATCACGCAGGACGAAGGCGAGGCGATGGAGGCCTTCAGGCGCGAGGAGTTCTCGGTTCTCATCACGATTCCGAAGGACTTCGAGAAGTCCCTCACCCGAGGCGAGAACGTCACCGTGCACGTGCTCGGCAACGGCGCCTTCCCCGTGAAGGCCCGAGCCGTTCAGGCCGCTCTGGGCGGCGTCGTGACCGACAAGACGAAGCTCCTCGACGATGCGGCCGTCTATGCGACGGGGCTCCCCGGCACGAGCGTGCACTCGCACCATCAGGCCGCGCCCGGCCTTCGCGTGCAGTACATGTACAACGAGATCGGCGGCTACGGCAACTACACCGTGCCCGTCGTGGGTCCCGTGATCATTCAGGCCGTGATGCTCATGGCCATCACGATGGCGCTCGGCGGCTGGCTCGTCGCCGCAAGGCGCGAGCCCTTCGTGGAGGCCGCGCTCGACCGTCCGCTCCACAGGGGCGCGGCCGTCTGGCTCGCCTTCACGCTCATCACCTTCCTCTGGTTCGTCTACATGCAGGGGTTCGACTTTTGGTGGCACGAGTACGGCTCCATGCGCAGCGTTGCCGCGACGCTGGGCACCGGCCTGCTCTTCTCGGCCTCGGTCGCCTCCTTCGGCATGGCGGTCACGATCCTTCTGGGCTCGAACCGCTGGTCGAGCCAGGCCGTCGTGATGATCTCGGCCCCCGCCGTATTCATCTCGGGCGGCATCTGGCCCATGACGAACGTGCTGAGCGAGCCCGTCTTCGCGCTCTCGCTCTTCATTCCGACCTCGCCCGCAGTGCCCGCGCTCCTTGCGGCCTCGCAGGACGGGGCCCTCACCGAGTCCATCCTTCCCTATTGGGGAATCCTCGGCATTCAGACGCTCTTCTATCTCTCGACGGCGCTCCATCTCGTGTACCGCCGCGACTGGCGCGAGGACGCCGTACAGGCCTACAGCCGCGGCGCCCTCAGGCGCTAGCCCTTCGTCAAGACCGACCGGCCCTCCGACTGGGACTATTGAGGCAACAGCACATGCAGTTCATCGATTCACACAGCCATCTCAACAGCGACGCCTTCGACGAGGACCGCGACGAGGTCATCGCGCGCATGAAGGCGGCGGGCATGGCGGCCGCCATGGTCATCGCCTGCGAGGACGACGAGCTCCCGAAGCTCGAGGCGCTCCTCGCGGAGCATCCGGGCTGGCTCTTCGGCGCCTGGGCGCTTCATCCCGAATTTCCCGACAAGCCCGAGCCCACCGTCGAGCGGATCGCCGAGATCTGTTCGCGCCCGGGGTTCGCCGCCGTGGGCGAGACGGGGCTCGACTTCTACTGGTGCAAGGAGCCGCTTGACTGGCAGCGCGCACGTTTTCGCCGCCACATCGAGGCCGCGAAGGCCATCGGCAAGCCCCTCATCATCCACGCGCGCGACAGCGAGCGCGAGGCGCTCGAGATCCTGCGCGACATGCACGCGGGCGACGTCGGCTTCGTGATGCACTGCTTCTGCGGCGACACGGACACGGCGCTCGCCGTCGTGGACGCGGGCGGCCACGTAAGCTTCACGGGCAACCTCACCTTCAAGCGAAACGAGGCGCTGCGCGAGACCGCGAGGGCGCTTCCGCTCGAAAGCCTCCTGCTCGAGACCGACTGTCCCTACATGGCGCCCGTGCCCATGCGCGGCAGGCGATGCGAGCCGCAGTACGTCGAATATGTCGCAGAATGTCTCGCAGGACTTTTCGGCGTTGACAAAGCGCACGTCGCCCGACAAACTACGGCCAACGCCGTCAGGCTCTTCCGCCTGCCCATCCGTCTTGAGGAAGCATGAACCATTCCATGAAAAAGCTCGCCGTTCTTCTTGCCGCCGCCCCGCTTCTGCTCTGCGCGCCCCTCGCATCGTCCGCCGACGCGTCGTCCGCAGGCGACCCGGGCGCCTTCGTCCTCTCCGAGGCCGAGGTCGATCAGATGGCCCGCAACACGCACGACTTCAATCAGGCGATCGCCGCCGGCAACGCCGCCGACGTCAGGCGCCTTCTCTCCACGGGCATCACGCCCAACATCGTGCTCGAAAACGGCGACACGCCGCTCACCTGGGCCCTGCGCAGCGAGTCGTGGGATCTCGCCCGCGTGCTGCTCGACGCCCAGGGCATTGACGTCAACATGGAGAACCGCCACGGCGAGACGCCGCTCATGCTTGCGGTGATCAAGGGCCGCGAGGCTGAATTCGACAGGCTGCTCAAGCTCGGTGCGAAGGTCAACAAGACCCGCGGTTGGACGCCGCTCCACTACGCCGCCACCGAAGGCCGCACCTCCATGATGAAGCGCCTCATCGAACTCGGCGCCGACGTCAACGCCCAGACGAAGGCGGGCATCACCGCGCTCGACATGGCCGCAAGGAAACCGAGCCGCGAGGCCGTCATGATGCTCCTTCGCGCAGGCGCCTACCGCGACTACTGCACCGACAGGGGCATGTCCGCCGCAGACTTCGCCAAAAAGGCGGGCGACGAGGAGCTCGCCAAGTACCTCGCCGTCAAGACCTGCGCCGTCACGGGCCCCGCCAGACCCGAGCTCTACAGGCAACCCGCCGGCATCACGCTCCGTCACTGACGCTCGTCCCCTCATGCACAGGCCACCGGACGCACGCCCGCGCGGCCTTTCCACGACAATCCCGAGGATTTCTTCGTGTCCCACACGCCTCTTCCCCTCACCGCTCTTGAACTTCTCGCCCCCGCCCGCGACGCCGACACCGGCATCGCCGCGATCGATCACGGCGCCGACGCCGTCTACATCGGCGGCCCTGCCTTCGGCGCCCGCCAGTCCGCGGGCAACACGATGGACGACATCGCGAGTCTCGCCGAGTACGCGCACCGCTACAACGCCCGCGTCTTCATGGCGCTCAACACGCTCTTCACGAACGAGGAGCTTCCGCGCGCCCGCTCGCTTGCCTTCGACGCCGCCAAGGCCGGAGTCGACGTCCTGATCGTTCAGGACATGGGCCTCATGGCGGGCCCGCTGCCCGACATCGAGCTCCATGCCTCGACGCAGTGCGACATCCGCACGCCCGAAAAGGCCGCGTTCCTCGAGAAGGCGGGCTTCTCGCAGATGGTGCTCGCGCGCGAGCTCTCGCTCGCCGAGGTCGCCGCCTGCCGAGCCGCGCTCCATTCGGCGCGCATCGAGTACTTCATCCACGGCGCGCTCTGCGTGAGCTATTCGGGCCAGTGCTACATCAGCGAGGCGATCACGGGACGAAGCGCCAACAGGGGCGCCTGCGCGCAGCTCTGCCGCCTGCCCTACGACGTCTACACGGAGTCGGGCGAGCAGATCGCCCGCCGCAGCCACGTGCTTTCGCTGCGCGACAACAACCAGACCGACAATCTCGAGGCCCTGATCGACGCGGGCGTCTCGTCCTTCAAGATCGAGGGCCGCCTCAAGGACCTCGTCTACGTGAAGAACATCACGGCCTGGTACCGTCAGCAGCTCGATGCCATCATCGCGCGACGCCCCGAACTCTCCCGCACCTCCGACGGCGTCTCGACCTTCAGCTTCACGCCCGACCCCGAGAAGAGCTTCCAGAGGAGCCGAACCGACTACTTCGTGCACGGCCGTCAGTTTGCAAAGCCCTACGAGCTCGCCCAGCTCGAGAGCCCCAAGAACACGGGCAGCCCCGTCGGCTGCTGCGAGCGCGTCGAGCCGGGCGAAATCCTCGTGCGTCCCGCTGCGGGCGTCTCGCTTGCCAACGGCGACGGCCTCACCTATCTCGGCGACGACGAGGAGATCCACGGCCTTGCCGTCAACCGTGCCGATCCCGCCGGCAGGGGCCTCGTCAGGCTCACGCTGCGCAACCGCCGCGAACTCCCCGAGGGGCTTCGCCGCGGCATGACGCTCATGCGCAACCTCGACCGCTCCTTCGTGCGCGAGCTCTCGGGCGAGTCCGCCGTGCGCCGCATTCCGATCGTCATGACCTTCCTCGTCGAGGACGACGCGCTCACGCTCATCGTGACCGACGGCCGCGAATGCGCCGAAGCTCATGTGGCGATGGATCTCGACGCCCCCTCGAACCCCGAGCGCAACAGGGAGACGCTCATCAGGAACCTCGGCAGGCTCGGCGACACGCTCTACACGGCCTCCGACATCTTCGTGCCCGAGGACCTCGACGTCTTCGTGCCCGCCTCGGTTGTCAACATGATGCGCCGCGAAGCCGTCGACGCGCTCACGAAGATGCGCGAGGAAGCCCGGGTCCGTCCCGGCCGCGCCCCCGTCGACGACGAGGCGCCCTATCCCGACCGCATCCTCGGCTTCGCCGCCAACGTCGCCAACGATGCCGCGCGCGAGTTCTACGAGCGCCACGGCGCCCGCGTGACCGCGCCCGCCTTCGAGATCAAGCCCGTGGAGAAGGCGGATCTCATGACCTGCCGCCACTGCATCCGCGCCGCGCTCAAGCGCTGTCCGAAGATGCTCAAGGCCTTCCCCGAACTGCTCGAGAAGACGCAGCGCGAAGCCTTCAGGCCCGAGCCGCTCGTCCTCGTCAACTCGTCGGGCGAGCGCTTCGAGGCGATTTTCCACTGCAAGGCCGATCCCTGCTTCATGACGATCACGCACGCCGACGACGCGAGCGGCTCCCGCTCAGCGGGATAAAATGAAGGGTCGCCCCATCCTCCGGCTCCCAAACCCATGACGAACGACGAAGAACCGATCGAGCTCCTGATGCCATCCGCCGCCATGCAGCCCGTCCTTTCGGACCTGCGTGCCGCGCTCGTGCGCCTCGGCGACGTGAAGACCAGATCCGCGCCTCGCGTCTGGGACAACATTGACTTCGAGGGCACGGCCGCGAACATCGCGCGCTTCACGCTCTGGACGGAGGGATGGGATGAAGGCGTCATCCCTGCGGGCGACGTCAACGCTGCAAGCGACGTCGGCCACCGCCTCTCGACCGAGCTTGAGATCATGTCGCCCGACGACCTCGAGGAACGCTTCCGCGTGATCGTCGACGGCGCCCCCGTCACCAGGCTCTACCGCCGCATCTCCGACGCCCAGACCGTCAGCCGCCTGATGAAGGACACCATGGCGCTCGGCTGGTCGGGCTTCGACATGCTCGCGCTCTCGCCCGCCGAGCAGGAGACGATGCGCCGCAGGCGCATGTTCGTCGACGCCTTCCGCAACGACTTCGACTGGACGCGCCTGCGCGCCCTCGAACTCTCCCAGAGCGCCGCGCTTCTCGAGGCCGCGCTATACGTCGAGATGGTCCAGCCCGCCGACATCGAACGCCTGAGACGCCGCATCGCGGGCGAGGCGATCGCGCGCTGCGCGAGCTGGACCGCATTCGCCCGTGCGCTTCTGTGCGCACGCACCTTCTGCAGCCTCAGGGACGGGGCGCTCAGCACCCGAAGCAGGATCGCGGAGGACGAGGCGAGGCTCACGGCGCTCCTCTCGGGCCCATGGCAGGCCGCCTGGCCGCGCATTGCATCCTGATCCGATTTTCTACAAGCCTTCAAGGGTACTCCATTCCCTCGAGGGCTTTTCTTTGACGACGCTCAGCTTATTGATGTAGATCAAATATTGATAAGCGATGATGAGGCGTGCAGCGTGCAAAGCGGCAAATCCCTTAAAGATCAGGGCAAGTCTAAGACGAGAAGGGATGGAAATGATGAAGTATATCTCTTAGTCGCAATCCCTTAAAGATCAGGGCAAGTCTAGGACCAGCAGGCGTGCAGAAGCACGACCGTGCCGGCCGTCGCAATCCCTTAAAGATCAGGGCAAGTCTAGGACGACGGGGAACAGCGCACGCCCAGCAGGGCAGGGTCGCAATCCCTTAAAGATCAGGGCAAGTCTAGGACTCGGGCTTCCATAGTGAAAAGCACTACTGGACGTCGCAATCCCTTAAAGATCAGGGCAAGTCTAGGACATCAAAAATCATCGCTAAAGTAGAAAAGCGCCTCGGTCGCAATCCCTTAAAGATCAGGGCAAGTCTAGGACTGGCGGTTATGTACCATGGCAGTCGCATATGCGTCGCAATCCCTTAAAGATCAGGGCAAGTCTAGGACTCTGGACAGCTTGGCATTCGCACGTAGACAGTCGTTTTCATTGCGCAAACATTAGGCATAAAAGAGAGGAAAAAGTTGCCGGACCGAAGTTGATCCATATCAAATCACTCCTTGCCTTCTAGCCTGTACCTTCCTAATCCGAAAGATGAATTTTTACCGACATGGGTCAACAATCCCAATGTCAGCATGATACGCCACGTCGGCGAAAGATGACATAGTTCAATGCTACCCACGACTCCCCCAAAACTCATCTGTCGTTGCTGCCGGCTGGAATAGCGTGTCCAATCGCGCCAAGCCAGATGCTTCTTCAACTCAACCTTCTCGCCTTCTTCGATCAAACGATTGAAATTCAGGGAACAAGGGATGCCGCATTGATACGCAGAAAGCAATGATGCACGTCGAGTCAGCGTCATTAGAAGGGCACGGGCTGTGATCAGATCAGGGCCGAGTGGTCGACCATTATTCTGGAGACGCATTGGCGTCTCCAATGTCATTGTTACCATATCATCAAACGGGACCGCCAAAATCGATTCCTGTTCATGTCGAGTCACGCGCTCCATGGCCGGAGTAAAGATGATCTCAGAACGTTCGCTTCCATTCGACTTGGCAACAGACAGCAACTTTGCTTTGCCGTGACCAACATCATAGGAAAAGGCGCGCTGCATGGCATAAATGATCAAAGCAAGCTGCGCTCTTGCCCGCCCCCACAGAACCAGACTGAACCGGAAGTGTTCGCCAACTTCGTATTCATGCTTGCCCCATTCAGGCGGTTCGATGACGTACGGATTCGGAATGTGCGAAAACTTCTGAATCCCGCCTTCCATTGGAGGCGGAGCTTCAAAAATGGCCGTATAAGGGCAAGTGCGATAGAGAGGGCAGGATTTGCAATCACTCTGCCGTGTCATGCAGGCCGTTTTTCGCAGTGCGCGTCCGAAGGCGCCACGAATCATGGACCCCGCATATTCCGGTGACCTAATGGAAGTTGTCACTCCAAAGACGAACTCGTAACGAACGGCAGGCACCTTGATGGCGGTAACGCCGTCCGGACGATTCAGCGCTTCTTCATAAGAAAGGATCACGCTTCACCTCGCAAAGCACGAAGCTGAGCCTTGAACAGTTTTTCAGCCTTCCCCTGATACATGTTTTTCTTCTTCATCAAAGGCTGAATGCGCTGAGCCAGTGCAAGCTTGTCTTCAGCATTGGACCAGTCCTGAGCTTTTTCCAACAAAGCCTTCACTTCGTTGAAGAGCGTAGTGCCGGGATTCACATTGCCGTTCCAGCTTTCGAGTGCATCACAAACTGTTGTGATTTCACGCGCTTCCTCACTCATGGCGGCAAGTGCTTCAGCCTCTCGAGCTTCTTCCTGAGCCTCCATCTCCTGCTTGAGACGCCGGGCTTCATCTTCCTGACGCTTGATTTCACGCATTTGAGTGCGTTCCTCTTTTTGCATCAGAATACGATCCCATTCATCGGAAATTGAACCGCCGATTAAGGCTCGGATGAAGTCCGGCCTTATGTTTTCACACCAATCGTCGAGCGCACTAAATTCGTCGTCGGGATTCAACTCAATAATCGCCCATCCATAGGGCAGCCCGTTCCACACAGGTTCGGCTTCATCCGTAAGGCAAAGCGTTAAGGTTTCGGGGAGCACTTCCGGGGGATTGATTCTGGAGTTTTTGTGGCGGATCAGGATGCGCGGCAGATTCTCACCATGCAGGGTTTTACTTTGAGCGCCGGCGTTTTTACCCAGACGCACCAAGGCAGCACGTCCGGAGTCAAATCGAGGTGCCATTGCTTTGAAGAGCCTGGCTACGCTGTCGTACCATGCCGGAGCCAACGCCTTGTAGATGCCGGCCTCCTCCAGCCACCGAGCTGTGCTGTAACGATGAAGGTCGTGCATGATGTCCGCAGGGTCATCGTAGACATGCGATAACCGGAGGCGGTTTTGCCCGGCAGCGAGGGTCATTTCTCCCGTCAGGACACGGAACTGTGCCGGCATGATGCCTTCAAAAGCCAAAGGAAATCCGTCGGGCTTCAGATCGTTCTTGAAAAAACGGCGCGAAGTGAATACGCGTGTCAGAACATTCTCCCCACGACAGTCGCCGATGCGCAGGAAACGCATCGGGGAATTTTCAAAATCTCCTCCAAGCACACCCTGAACATCAGAGCGCGAATCCAGACGACGACCGCAGTTCAAGCGCTCTTCGAGCGCAGTGACGACGGTTCCCTTGAGGCTGGATCCGGGCACATAAGGTTCTGTCTGGGACTGGCCGACTTCGTAGGCAGTACGTTCAATCACAAATTCAGTGGCTTTTTGCTGCCCCTTGGGGGCAAGCATCTTCCGATAGAACTGCAGGCCCTTAGCCCCTACGGGGACGATGCGACGCGCCCAGGGACGAAAAACGTCGACATGCTGCGAATAAAAGAGTGTGACCTTCTTGTAATCCGTGGCGATCGGACGCAATGCCTGAAGATCCGATTCGGCCAGATATGCCTCTCCGGGATTGAAGACGTACAGGAAGCCTCGGGTGTCATCAATGACGTAGTTGGTCGGCACATAGTCCTCACCGCAGCCGATATGGATGGGAGAGAGCGGCGTAATGGCCAATCGATACGACGTCAGAAATGTCGATTTCATAATTTCTCCTTCGAGGGCGTTTCGTCAGAAGCACGCAGTCAGGGCTAGAACGGGAGAGTAGCCCTGATGCACAGCCTCGGGCTGCGACGGGGAGATGCCTGCAATGCCTTGCCCTGCAAAGGGGCGGTCATGCTTCGTTTCGTAAGTAAGTACGGCTCCGGCAGACGCCGCCAGGACAGGACGCTTGAAGGGTTTCCCTGTCAACGCCATTCGATCGCCGTGACGGCCGAAATGCGTGCGAATTCGGTAGAAGGTTCGCTCGGCATCAATGCCGTGTTCACCGGCCAACACGCAGGAAGACAGTGCCAGTCGGGAACGGCTGGTCGGCTCAGGATCGCATGGCACATGCGTTTCTGCGATTGTGAACTTGCCCAATCCTATGCTCGCGTCTCGACCATAACCGGACAAGCCGACGTATTCAAGAGCCGCTCGAATTTCCTCACCCGAAGTGCGTGTTTCGTCAATCACTGCATAGATCTCAAGCGGAAGACCAGTGTTGTACCAGGTTTGGGTCTTGAGGTAGGGGGCAAACTGCCCCGTTCCCGTCGTCATCGTCATGCGATTGATCGTATTGTGCGCAACCGATGCTGTCGTTCGCAATCCGCCTTCCAACACTTCACGGTCGGTCAGCGCAAGCTGCTGCCAGCGATGCGGTGCTTCCCGCAATGCCGAAATCGGGAGCCAGGCCTTTTTCTTGGTTCATCTCGGAAGTCCGTGGAACGCGGCCTTGACTTTTAAGAA
>ENA-ORTV01001925-ORTV01001925.1-human-gut-metagenome-genome-assembly--contig:-NODE-1925-length-21117-cov-3.791568_pt1 | contig 21117 bp, 19 predicted proteins | sample MGYA00241915_ERZ509194 | MGnify/ENA primary metagenome ERZ509194 (study PRJEB26280, sample SAMEA2338810) | human gut metagenome | biome: human gut; feature: human-associated habitat; material: faeces... | reverse complement strand
CCGTAAAAAGGAACCAGATAGTGGAGGAAGAAAGAGATGAAACAGGGATTCGTAAAAGTTGCCGCCGCTTCCTGTGCGGTAGTGGTAGCAGATGTCAGAGAAAATACGAGAGTCATTCTGGAAACCATTCATAAGATGGAGGCTGCGGGCGCGAAAGTGATGGTACTCCCGGAGCTGGCTCTCACCGGCTACACCTGTAGTGACTTATTCTGGCAGAGTCAGATGATTGATGCGGCGAAAGAAGGATTAAAAGAAATTGCCGATGGCACGAAAGAGACCGATGCGCTGATTTTTGTCGGACTGCCGTGGGAACAGGGTGGAAAGCTGTTCAATGTAGCCGCTGTGCTTTGTCACGGAGAGCTTCTCGGTGTTGTACCGAAAAAGTATCTGCCGAACTATAATGAATTTTATGAGCTGCGTCATTTTACGCCGGGAAAAGAAGCGGTGACAACAACGGAATTTTTTGGAAAAGAGGTTCCGTTTGGCATGAATCTGCTCTTCCAGTGTGAAAAAATGCCGCGTCTTAAAGTTGCGGCAGAGCTCTGTGAGGATCTCTGGACTCCAAATCCGCCGAGTGTGGCGCATGCGCTTGCAGGTGCGACAGTGGTCGTAAATCTTTCTGCCAGTGATGAAATGGTTGGAAAAGACAGTTATCGGAGAAGCCTTGTGAGCGCACAGTCGGCGCGTCTGATCTGCGGCTATATATACGCGACAGCAGGCGAGGGCGAGTCGACGACAGATCTTGTCTTTGGAGGACAGCATCTGATTGCTGAAAACGGAACCATTCTTGCCGAGGCAAAACGATTTGAGAATCAGATCATTTGCGCAGATCTCGACGTGGATCGTCTGACAAGTGAGCGCAGAAGGATGACCACGTATCCGGAGCAGAGAACCGATGGGTATCAGGTCGTTCGATTCTCCTTGGCAATAGAAGAGACAAAGCTGACCCGTTACTTCGATCCGCGACCGTTCGTACCGTCGGACAAGCATAACCGCGATCAGCGATGCGATGAAATTTTAAATATCCAGGCTATGGGACTGAAAAAACGTCTGGCGCATACCCATTGCCAGAGCGCAGTCATCGGTATTTCCGGCGGACTTGATTCGACGCTGGCGCTGCTCGTAACGGCAAGAGCATTTGATCTGCTCGGGATTCCGAGAAAGCAGATTCTGTCTGTGACGATGCCGTGCTTTGGAACGACGGACCGTACGTATCAGAATGCCTGTGAGCTGACCAGAAGACTTGGAGCTACCTTAAAAGAAGTGGATATCCGAAAGTCCGTGACATGCCATTTTGAGGATATCGGTCAGGATATCAACTGTCATGATGTCACCTACGAAAACGGCCAGGCGAGAGAGCGTACACAGGTACTGATGGATCTTGCAAACAAGAGCGGCGGTATGGTGATCGGAACTGGTGACATGTCAGAACTTGCACTTGGCTGGGCAACCTACAACGGTGATCACATGTCGATGTACGGCGTGAACGCTTCCGTTCCGAAAACACTGGTACGCCATCTGGTGCGTTACTGTGCCGATACCTGTGAGGATCGCAGACTGGGAGAAGTACTGTATGATATTTTGGATACGCCGGTCAGCCCGGAACTTCTGCCGCCGGAAGACGGAAAGATCTCACAGAAAACAGAAGATCTGGTCGGACCTTATGAATTGCACGATTTCTTCCTGTACTATGTGCTTCGATTTGGCTATGCACCGGGCAAAATTTACCGTATTGCCGGAAAATCGTTTGCCGGTGTGTATGACGATGAGACGATCCTGAAATGGCTGAAGAAATTTTACTGGAGATTTTTTGCACAGCAGTTCAAGCGTTCCTGCCTGCCAGACGGACCAAAGGTCGGTTCGGTTGCAGTATCTCCAAGAGGAGATTTAAGAATGCCAAGTGATGCAAGTCCTGCTGCATGGATGGAAAAGCTTGACAGAATTAAAGAAGCTAATGGCTTTGAATAATATTTAATAATATATATAAATTTTAATAATCAAATAATCAGGAGGATTAAAAATGGCTGGCAATAACAATACAAAGAATGACAGCACACAGAAGATAGTTACAAAATACGATAAGAAGATGGCTAAAAGAAAGGCTGAACAAAGAAAACAGGAAAGAGAAAGCTTTATATTTAAGGTTGTAGGAATTGGCGTTCTTGCTGGAATAGTATTAGCTTTAGTAATAACATTGGGAACAAGATATTCAAGAATACATAACAAGTTTATAAAAGTTGATTCAGAGAATATAAGCCAGATAGAATTTGATATGTATTATAATATTTCTAAAAATGCACTGTTATCACAGACATTTTACGGAAATACGACAATGGCAGACTATTTCTCTTATATGGGATATAAAAGCTCTGAGAATGATAAGTCACAGACTAATTCACAGACAGGTGGAACATGGTATGCTTATTTTGCGGATAATGCAGTTAATACAATTAAGGAAACTAAGGCATTGTTAAAGGATGCTGCTGACAATAATTACGAATACACAACAGCAGATGAGGATTACAACAAGCTTGTAGAACAGGCTGAAAGTGCCGCTGCCGCCGCATCATTAGATGAAAAGGCATATTATAAGCAGAACTTTGGTAATTATGCTACCAAGAAGAATATAAAGAGCTATTTAATGGAATATCTTAAGGCAGATGCTTATAGAACAGAACTTACAGACAGCTTAAAGGCTACAGATGATGAAGTTAAACAGTATTATGAAGAACATAAGGATACATATGATCAGGTTGATTATCGTGAATTTACAATAAAAGCTGTAGATACAACTGACGGTGAGATGCAGGCAGCCAAGGCAAAGGCAGATGAGTTTGCGGCAGGAGCTGTGAGCGAGCAGGCATTTAATGATTTATGTAAGAGATATGCAGATGATGGTGACACTAAATATGATGACATCAATGGTTCGCTCTTTAGCAAGGTAGTAAGTTCTAATATGGACACAGGAACATCAGACTGGCTTCTTTCAGATGACAGAAAGGCTGGAGATGTAACAGTTATAGAGAATTCATCATCAGGCTGTTATTATGTACTGTATTTTATTAATAAGTCATATGATGGTTCATCAGATGAAACAATTGCGTCAAATGTACTTAACAACAAATATTCAGAATATATTTCTAATATAACTGACAGTATGCAGGTGGATACATATAGCAGGTTTTAATTAAGTATATTAGATTTTAATTAAATGGGATATGTATAAGATAATATAAAATGTGTGATATCCTGCATTTAATAAATACTGCTGTAATCAGATGATTGGATTGACCTTATATGGGGGAGGTTCTATGTTTAATACGATATGTATAGCGTGTATTATAATTGGAATTCTTATTCCATTTTGTAGTATAGTGCTTAATTTGTTTGATGGATTTGTTGATTTTATATCAATAGATATATTTCAGTTAGAATTCGGCTCTGATATGGTTCTTGATTTTCTGCCATTTTCAATTAACAGCCTGTGTTTATGGGCGTTAATATTTGGTTGTACAGGAATGATATTTAATGGAAAGCTTTCTGAACCGGCTCTTATTGTGATTGGTATTGTGGCAGGCTACATATGTGCTGTTATATTACAGTCAATTATTAAAAGACTGAAAAAGGTTGAGAATTTTGCCGCAGAGAAGAGTGAAATATTGTTAAGCAGGGGAACAGTGAGTAATGCGATTCCCAAAGGTGGTGTCGGGGCTGTGAGCATATTATTAAGCACAGGCTCAAATGTCACATATCCTGCCAAGGCAGAAGATGGTGAGTCTATTAAGCAGGATAAAGAAGTTAATATCTTAAGATTTGATGGTGATTATATAATAGTAGAGAGCACATCACGTCTTGAAGATAAATATTCTGGCAGATAAGCCAGAAGCCGGAATGGCAGAATGGAGGTTTATATGGGATATGGCACAGAGTCAAGTCTATTTGGCATTGTAGCTGCAGTACTGGGAATTGTATTAATTCTCACAGTTGTACTTAGAATGTGGAAAAAAGTACCACAGGACAAGGCAGGAGTTGTAACTGGTATGAAGAAAAGGGTCATCACCGGTGGTGGTGGACTTGTAATTCCAGTATTTGAAAGAATTGATTATATTTCGCTTGGAAATATACCGCTTAGTGTTGCGACACGAAGCAGTCTTTCAAGCCAGGGTGTACCAATTAGTGTAATTACAACAGCGGTTATCAAAGTAAGAAATGAAAAGAACAGTATTCTTACAGCAATTGAACAGTTTACGGGACGTAACGAGAAAGAGATTATTGATAACATTCAGGGTACAGCAATAGCAGTTCTTGAAGGTAAGCTTCGAGAGATTATTGCAACTATGACAGTTGAGGAGCTTTATCAGAAGAGAGAAGAATTCTCTTCAAGGGTACAGGAAGTTGTAGGTACAGAGCTTGGCAATATGGGTCTTGAGGTTAAGAACTTCACTATCACAGATATATCTGATGAGAACGGATATATCAAGGCACTTGGTGATGGTATGATTGCCCAGAGAAAGAAAGATGCTGAAATCCAGAAGGCAGAAGCTGCAAGAGATATGCAGATTAAGACTTCACAGGCACGTCAGGAAGGTGAGTCAGCCAAGTTAAAGGCAGAGGCAGATATAGCTCAGGCGGCTAAGGATAAGGCAGTCCTTGAAGCCAATTATATGCAGGAACAGCAGACAGCACAGGCTAAAGCAGAATTAGCACACGATATCCAGTCTAATATTACACAGAAAGATGTAATACAGGCACAGATGGATGCAGAGCTTCTTAAACAGCAAAGACAAAAAGAGATTGCAGAAGCACAGATTCAGGTTCAGATTGCATCAGAGCAGAAGAATATAGAACTTGCACAGAAGCAGGCTGAAAGAACTAAAGAGAGTTTAAGGGTTACTATAGTTGAACCAGCTAATGCTGAGAAGGCAAAACAGATGGCAGATGCAGATGCAGAAAAGTACCGTCAGATTGCACAGGCACAGGCGAGAGCTGAGTCCAAGAAAGTTGAAGCACAGGCAGAAGCAGAAGCGATTGCAATTAAGGCACAAGCAGAAGCAGACGCTATTGCTAAGACAGGTATAGCAGAGGCTGAGGCAACTAAAGCCAAAGGTATAGCAGAAGCTGAAGCTATGGAGAAGAAGGCAGAAGCTTATGAGAAGTACGGTCAGGCAGCTATGATGGAAATGCTTGTAAAGGTACTTCCACAGATGGCAGAACAGGTAGCTAAGCCGCTTCAGAGCATAGATAAGGTTACAATTATTGACAGCACAGATAGTTCTAATGGCTCTGGTGTAGGACAGATGGGCGGTTATGTTCCATCGGTGCTTGCAAAGACAATAGAATCTATTAAAGAAACAACAGGCTTTGATATAACAGATGTTATGAAAGCTAATACAATACAGGCAAAGACAGACAGAAATATATCTGTTGATGGTGTAGACGGAGTTTCTAATATTACTATAAACAATGACAAATCAGAGTTGTCAAATTAATTTAAAATAGTATAATTGATTATCAAAAGAGGTGGACGTAAAAGGTGCACCTCTTTTGTATTTGTATAACATATAAAGAATTGAAAGGATAATCTATGAGAAAGAAATATATTTTATTTGATTTGGACGGAACACTTACAGATTCAAGTGAGGGAATAACAAAGAGTGTGCAGTATGCACTTGATAAGCTTGGGATAACAGAGAATGACGAGGCAGTGCTTAAAAGATATATAGGACCTCCGCTTGATGAAAGCTTTGCTAAATTTCACGGCTTAAGCAGAGAAGATGCGTTGAAGGCGGTTAATTATTACAGGGAAAGATATAAAGATACAGGAATATATGAGAACAGATTATTTGATGGAATAAAAGAACTGTTAAGCAATTTAAAGAAAGAAGGTTACATAACAGCACTTGCAACATGTAAGCCTGAAATATATGTTCCTACGATACTTAAGTATTTTGATATAGAGCAATATTTTGATATAGCTGTAGGAAGTGAATTAGAGGGCGGTGCAAGAAGACATAAGGATGATGTGATTAATGAGGTATTTAACCAGATTATAAAGCTAAATAAAGCTGATAATGCGCATATTACTAATGCTTCGGATACAACAAATGTATCAGATACAGCAGATATTTTAAATAATATCAAGGCTGATTCAATTATGATTGGTGACAGAAAAGATGATATTCTTGGAGCTAAGAATTGCGGAATAGAGTCTATAGGTGTCAGATATGGATTTGCTGAAGAAAATGAGCTTGAGAATGCAGGAGCAGATTACATAGTTGAGAATGTGCAGGATATTATTACTACACTTGATGAAATGTAAATGATATATATAAATATATAAGTATATATTATGAACCTTTATTGGATGCGAAATTTTTGCTAATAGATTTCTGGGTAATAGGTTTCTGGGACATTGAGACGGGGGAAATTTTAATTAATATGTTTCTGGGACATTGAGACAGAAAAACTTTAATAAAAAATCAAACAGACAGCACGATTGAGGCTGTTTTTTAGTATTGAGATGTATGGGTCTTTTCTTGCACTTAAGTACTCATTTTTTGCACTCTTTTGGACTCCATTTGCAAAATTTTAAAACCACATTAGGCTAAAATCAGCTTGGTGTTTGGAGTTAATCCTAGTGCAATAAAGTGCAAAAAAGTGCAATTTTATTTTTGCTTACAAATTGAGATACCCCAAATTATCAATAAGATTTGGATATTTACGCAATTTCTAATTCATATCCTAATTCATGGAATATTTTTACAATGGTTGAAAATTTAGGTTCTTTTTCATTTTTAAATAAACTATATAAATGAGTTCTGGACATTCCAATTTTCTTTGCAAAACCTGAAATTGAATTTCTTGATTTAATGGCAATTTCTAATGCACGATAAAAAGAATTAAAATCTCCATCTTCAATATAATCTTTTAAACTTGTATTTAGATATAATTTAATATCTTCATCAGTTTTTAAGTCGTTAACTATATAATTTTCTAAATCTATTGTATGTTTTAATTCTTTCATTGTAAGTTTCTCCATTCTTGAAGTATACTTTTTGCTTTTAGGATATCTTTACTTTGTGTTGATTTATCGCCACCATTAATAAGTAAAACTATTATACTATCTATTTCAGTATAATAAATCCGATATCCGGACCCAAACTTAAATCTTAATTCGGATATTTCATTGTCTATTTTCTTATGGTCTCCAAAATTATTTTCCAATAACCTTGTTAACCTGCTTTGTACTCTTATTTTTGTATTTTTATCAAGCGAATTCATCCATTCAATAAATGGAGTTTTGTCATCTGCTAATTGGGCAATTTTTACAATTCGCGTGTTCATATTAATAGTGTAAACTATAGCAGACACTTTGTCAATTTTGTGGTGTTTATTCTTAATAAGTTCTTAATAAAAAATTTTGAGCAAATGACTTGACTTTTATTGCTACAAGAGCGATTAATGTGTATGTAAAAGTTTATAAGGAGGTATTAAAAAAGAACAAATTAAGATAAATTACATTTTTAACTGAATAGATATGGGCTGATGGTCCCAGTCCACTGAGTGCATGTATAAATATATAGGTATATATTATGAAGCTTTATTGGGTGCGAAATTTTTGCAGGTTAATTAATAGGTTTCTGGGACATTGAGACGAGGAAATTTAATAAAAAATTAAACAAACAGCCGATTTGAGGCTGTTTTTTAGTATTGAGATGTACCGGTCTTTTCTTGCACTCAACTACTCATTTTTTGCACTCTTTTGCACTCCATTTGTAAAATTTCAAAACCACATTAGGCTAAAATCGGCTTGGTGTTTAAAGTTAATCCTAGTGCAATAAAGTGCAAAAAGTGCAATTTTATTTTTGCTTACAAATTGAGATACCCCAAATTATCTAAGAGATAAAGATAAAATAAGTTTTTGAAATAATTTTTTTGATTTACAATCGGTGTAATGGAGGTATTTATGCTTGAAGCTATTGATATTAATTTTGATTTTACAACTGATACTCCCCATTATTGGGAAGATTTCAAATCTGGCAAAAGTTGTAAAGACCCTGATATATGGAGCTCGACTTTGAGAAAATACCAGCAACTTTTATATAGTAAAGATTTGCCAAATGGAGAAATGTTTAAGCTAGAAATAGGAAGTACTCCAAATAATTATTTATATTGGAAAGATTTTAGTTTTGGTAGTGATTCCATAATAAATATGTACATACATCATAAAACATTGAGTTGGCTTATTAATGATGTAAAGAAACAAATAAATAATTTTGATAAATTTTATGAGAATTATTTAAGAAAAAGTTACACTATTGGCGGAGAAATTATATTTCCTAAATATCCTATATCTATAAATGTTGAAAGAGGTCGATATAATGGAAAAATTAAAGATAGATTTGATTTAACATTAGAATGCATAAGACTTTTTTATAATGAAGAACCAAGTCCATTATATAAAGCTTTAAAAGAAAATCATAATTTTTTTGAATTATTTGTTGATTTTAAAGGTTATGTTGATTTCTTTTATCTCAATGATTTGGTTTCGGAGGATTATAATTCTATTAATTTTTACTTAGATTTTGATAATTTTGAAAGAAATCCAAGACCTCAAACTGTTGAGGAATGGTTTACTCTTTATAATAAACAAATGGAATTCTTAAATGCGAGAAATGCCAGAATATATCAAAGTATAAATAACGTGTTGAAATATCTCTAAGACGGTATTTCAGGACTTGACTTCTGTCTCAAAACGAGTGATGAATGTGTTGCACAAAGCATTACAAGGATTTTGAGACAATGGAAAACCACGTTGAGACAATCAAATACACCCCTGAGAAGGCAAAACAAAACGCTCTTGCAAAACTTGATTTAATCCGCAAATGGCAAGAGTTTCGCCATAAAGCTGTTAATAAACTTCAGGCGGACTATGATTTTGTCAAACTGCATAATAGTTCAAATTCCTACCTTTTCAGTGTTTTAGGTAAAATCTCACGAGGAAGCCTGCATCGTTGGAAAGCCAGTTTAGACGGAACAGAGGATTATACAAGGTTAATCCCTAATTACAAATATGTTTCTGTGAATGAATACAGAACATGTCTAACAGATGAAGAAATCAAAATATTTATGGGCTTGCTCCTGCACCCAAATAGAATTTGTATCGGCAAAGCAATCGCACTTACTAAATACAAGCTCAAAGAACAAGGTCAAAGTTTCATCCCTGCAGATATTACATTTAGACGCTATGCAAAATGGTTTAAGGATAACAATTATGACAAATGGGTGCTTGCTCGAGATGGTGAAAAGGCACTTTCCGACAAGGTCGAGCCTTATATTAAAAGAGATGCAAGCCTGCTTGATGTTGGGGATATTTTAGTCGCAGACGGGCACAAACTGGCGTTTCAAGTGATTAATCCGTTTACGGGTAAGCCTTGTCGGGCAACTTTAGTCGGATTTTTGGACTGGAAATCAACAGCACTGGTCGGGTATGAAATTATGCTTGAAGAAAATATCCAATGTATCGCAAGTGCACTAAGAAACGCAATAATAAACCTTGATATGATACCGAAAATTGTCTATCAAGATAACGGCAGAGCTTTCAGAGCAAAGTATTTTACAGATGACAAAGGATTTGGAGAATTAGGCTTTTATGGGCTCTATGCAAAACTCGGGATTGAAACGGTATTTGCAAGACCATATAACGCAAGGTCAAAAGTTATTGAGAGGTTCTTTAAAGAATTTCAAGAAGGCTTTGAAAAGCTAATGCCAAGCTATGTTGGTTCATCAATTATCAACAAACCTGCATACTTGAAAAGAAACGAAAATTTTCATAAAAACTTACACCAAGATTATGTTCCTACCATAGAAGAAACAATCAAAATGATTGATATGTGGCTTAAGTTCAAGAACTCTCAGCCCTGCACAAACGCCCCGAATATGACAATCGCAGAGGTGTTAGAAAATCGTAAAAAACAGAATATTGATAAAAGCTTGCTTGACGATTTGATGCTGGCAACTGAAGTCAAAACAATTCAGCGAAACGGCGTAAGGTTCTTAAATTGTGACTATTTTGACGAAAGACTATACGGACTGAGAGGAAAAGTTCTGGTAAAATACAACCTATTTGATCTGACTAGTGTAAAAGTTTTTACCCAAAAAGGTGAATACTTATGCACAGCAGAGCGAGTAACCGAAACCCATCCAATGGCAAAGATTTTAGGAACAGTTGAGGATTTAGAGGATTACAAACAAAAAATCCAAAAACAACAAAAACTGAAAAGGAAAACTATAAATTCGGTTAAAAAGTTATTGACTAATGATGAAATAAAACTGATTGAAGCAAGGTCTAACCAAGAAGAAATGGAAAATTCTAACAATTTTCAAAAAGAGTTCAAAGCTCGTTCAAATGGTGTTCATAAAATAAACAACGGAGAAAAATCACTCCCTATTTTCAAAAACAATTCAGAAAAGTACGAATACTTGATAAAACATAACCCAAGCGACACTTGGATTGCAGAATTTAAACAAACAAAGGAGTATAAACTGTTATATGAATAGCGGATTGCAAGCAGTGGGTCTAAGGCGAAGCCATACCCGTTTATTGCGAGAAAGCAAGAAAGGATAAAATGAAAAAAATCTTTGTAAAGACCCGAAATGTAAGGAATTTTATAGGCTTAGTTGAAGCCCTGAAAAGCAAACCAAAAAACATTCCTAAAATGGGACTTATATATGGCGAGCCCGGGCTCGGGAAATCTCAAACGGCACTTTGGCTAGCCTGCAAGTATGACGGGATTTACATTCGAGCCTCAAACCTTATGACAAGCAGGTGGCTTGTTGAAGAAATTGTTAGAGAAATGGACGAACTTCCTCGGTATTTGACCTCGGACAACTTTAATGTAGTGATTAGCAAACTTATTCAAAAGCCAAAAATTATTTTTGTAGATGAAATCGACTACCTGATGAACAATTACAAAAGTGTTGAAACCCTAAGAGATATCCACGATAAAACAGATTGCCCGATAATCTTTGTCGGTATGGGCTTGGCTCTTAGAAAACTTGAAAGATACAAGCACCTGTATGACAGATTTAGCGAGATTGTAAAATTTGAAACCTTTGAAATAGAAGATTTGAGCCAAATTTTTAGCCAACTCTCTGAAATACCATTTACCCCAGATTCGATAGAATATATCCATAAAAAATACAATAGATTCAGACAAATAGTACAGCTTATAAGCAAACTTGAAACTATTGCAAAAGAAAATGGTCTAACAGAAATTACATTTGAAATTATAAAGGAACTCGTATGAACATTGAAAAATTAGCTAAGAGATTAAAAGAATTTACCCTTGATGATATTGAATTGATAGCAGAATGCAATTGCAAAACAAAACTTGAACAGCTTTTGAACAGCAATAAAATACTTTTTGAAAACGGGATTTACAAATACAATGAGGAAACGAAAACGGGTGAAAATTATGAAATATTTAGCCCGCAAAAGAATAAACACCTGAAAATTAGTATAGAAGATGCAAAAGAATATTTTATGAAAAATTATGTTGAAAAGTACTGCAAATTCGAGACCTATAGAAACTATAACGCAATTTTTAACTTCAATATTATACCGTTTATAAACTGCTATTACCTGCATGAAATTGATATTGAGTCGATAAAAGAACTTTTTAAAGTCTGCGAATTAAGACGCCTAAAGCCTCGCAGAATTAAAAATACGATGGCACTTTTAAACCAGTTGCTCAAGTATTTTCAACACCTTGGGGTTATTGATAGAACCTGTGTTTATCAGGTGAAAAAAGTGCAGGATAAAAATCATTTTGGGTTAGAAAACTTAATTTTTGAGGGTATTTAATGAGTAAAATGAAATTATTTAAAGAAGCCGAACAAATGTATATAAAGGGATTATCCGTTAATGAAATCTCTTTGCAACTCGATATTGCCAAAAGAACTTTGTTTTACTGGAAAAAGCAATATGATTGGGATAAAAAGCGAAAAGAATCCATGTATGATAAATCCCAGTTCAAAGAGGATTTGCAAAAGTTTGCCCAAAAGCTTATGGATAAAATTGCAAACAGCAATAAAACTAACAGCCAGATAAGCCAAGCAGAATACTATTCCCTTGTGAATATTTTAAACTTCCTCCCAGAATTGAAAGAAAACAATACCCAAAACGAAACACCCCAAATAAAAACAGAACTTTCCACGGACTTCATCCGCCAAATCGAGCGTGAAATTTTAGGTATAGAATAACTCCTGCAAATTTTTGTGCTATCCTTATAGAAAAGGAGTGAAGTATGAGTGAAGAAAAAAAACTAGATTTCTATATCAATAAATATATTACATACTATAAAAATAATTTTTCAAAAATATGGGAAGATGAAAATTTTAAGTGGAAAGCCATAAAATGTTTTCAAGATAATTGGGATATAAATGCAAAAGATTTTTTAAAAATGCTAGATAATTCATTTGCTCAAACTTATAACTTATTAAGCTCAAATCAATATTTCCCATTAAAAATGATTAAATTATATGCAAATTATGACTGCCAAAAAGTCAGGGCAATGTTTTTAGATTTATATAATGAAGACAAAGACATTATAGAAAGAATTTCAAATTTTAAAAAAAGTTCTGAAGATTTATGTAATATGTATACTCCAGGTTATCAACATTATCAAAAAGAAAATGCTATAACTGTGTATTTATGGTTAAAAAATCCGGATAAATATTATATTTTTAAATTTGGTGAAATTAAATCTGTTGCGGAAAAATTGCACAGTGAATATGATTTTAGAAAAGGAGCATATGAAAACAATATAAGAAATCATATTAAATTATATGATTTGATTTGCAATATTTTACAAGATGATTTTGAATTAAAAAAAATCTTTTATTCGCATCTAGATGAAACTTGTTACCAAGATCCTTATATGAAAACTCTAACCATTGATTTTGGGTATTATGTCGCGAACATAGATTCAAAAATTGCAATAGAAAATATAGAAGTAAATAATAAATTGCAATCTAAAAATTATCCACAATTAAAAAACCAAATTTTATATGGGCCTCCTGGAACTGGAAAAACATATAATACAGTTATTAAAGCTATAGAAATTACAAATCCTGAATTAATACAAAAAGATAAAGATGGAAATGTAGAAAACTACGAGCTTTTAAAAGAAAAATTTGACGAATTAAAACAACAAGGTCAGATTGAATTTGTAACCTTCCACCAATCTTATTCTTACGAAGAATTTGTTGAAGGTATTAAACCTGATTTAGAAAATGGAAAAGAACTAAGATATAAATTACAAAATGGTATTTTTAAGACTATATGTAATAATGCAAAGGAATTACTTGAAACAAAAGTAAAATATAATTTTAATAAAGACAATATTAGTGTGTATAAAATATTAATTCCTGATGAATCATTATTTGCATATTGTATAGAAAATGACTGTGTTGCAATAAATTGGGGAAATGATATTGATATTTCTAATTGTGATAGTCAAGAAGAAATAATAGCTAAAATCCCAGAAGATTTTGAAAGTCGAAAACAGTGTATATCTCAATTGAATTTATTTAAATTATGGATAGACAATGATTTGAAAAGTGGTAAAGATGTTATTGTTGTAATTCCAGGATCTATGAATACAATAAAAGGTATTGCAAAAATAACGGGTGATTATTTCTATAACTCTGACATTGAAAATGGACATCAACAAAGAAAGGTAGATTGGATTAGAAAAAATATAAATATTTCATCAGATAGTATTTACAATTCAAAATTTGTGTCTCCGACTATTACAGGAATGTTTAATGATAAAATAAATTGGGATACATTTTTAAATTTAATAAATAATAAAAATAATTCAAAATCATCTAATGCAGTTCTTGTTATTGATGAAATCAACAGAGGTGATGTTTCAAAAATATTTGGAGAGCTTATAACCCTTATTGAAGAAGATAAACGTATTGGCAAAAAACATCAAATGACTGTTACATTGCCTTATTCAAGAAAACCTTTTGGAGTTCCTAATAACCTTTATATTATTGGAACTATGAATACAGCTGATCGTTCTATTGCTCTTTTAGATACTGCTTTAAGACGACGTTTTGATTTTGAAGAAATGATGCCAAAACCTGAGCTTCTAAGTGAAAACATTGAAGGCATTGACTTAGAACAATTATTAACCCAAATTAATGACCGAATTAAAAATGAGTATGATAGAGATCATCAAATTGGTCATTCATATTTAATGGGTGTTAAAGACAAAGATGATCTTGAAAAAGCTTATAAAAACAGAATATTGCCACTATTAAATGAATATTTTTATAATGACATTGACTCAGTTGCAAAAATTTTAAATTGTAAACCTAATGACATTAGTTTAAAAGAAAACTGGTTTAATGTATTAAAAGAAGCTCAAAAACCTACTAAGAAAGACAATGAACAATAAATCAATAATTGTTTACGAAAATAATAATATTTATTCCTGCAAGGAAGAATGTAGTAGCTGTAATTATCAAGATGGCGATAATTTGTGTTGCGTAAATTATTGCAAGCCTGATTATTTTAAAGAATTAAAACAGTACTGTTTAATAGAAAATCAAGACTGTGGGCTAGAATATTCTGCAAAAGCTAATTGTATCAGTATAAATAAATATACAGGAATTATACAATTAAAAGATGGAACTTATTTGGAAATTTTACCGAAACTTAGTGGGAACACAATAGATAAAAGTCGTAAAATTTTTGAAAATCTTGTTTTGGCATCTAAAAATTTAACCAGAGAATATAAACACAACAAGGATGTCATTTCACAGACTAAAAAAAATAAACATGTTATAGAAATACTTATATCAGTGTTTTGTGATGATTTATATGAAATCTTAAAAAAAGGTATTAAAAAATCTTACATTAGAAAATCAGAAAATTTAAATAAATATAAAGGTAAATTAAATTTTGCAGAGCATATAAAACATAATCTTACAAACCAAAGCAGATTTTTTGTTAATTACAGTGAATTTAGTTTAGATATTGCAGAAAATAAAATTTTGAAAACGGCTTGTTTATACCTGGTTAAACAAACTCAGAATGAAAATAATAAAAAGATTTTGCGAAGATTTTTAGTTGAGTTGGATGATGTTTCAGTTTCAACAAATCTTGAAAAAGATTTGCAGGAAGTAAATATTAACAGATTAAATTCCTACTATGAAAGGCCATTGTTATATGCAGAATTTTTCTTGAGAAGGCAAGTCTTTTTCCCTAAAAAGGGTCGCTCAAAACTTCCGGCACTGCTATTCCCTTTAGAAAAAATGTTTGAAGATTATATTGAATCAATTTTAAAATCCGCAAACATATCTTATAATTCGCAATATAGTCGCCATTATCTTCTTAAAAATAATCTTTTTCAAACTAAGATGGATTTTGTTATTTTTAAAGATAATAAAGCAATCATACTTGATGCAAAATGGAAAGAATTAAATTCTACTTCTGCAAAATTTGATATCGCACAAGCAGACTTATATCAGCTATTTACGTATTCTGAATTAATAAAAAATAAAGAAACAAAAGTTGAAGAGGTAGAAATAATGCTTCTTTATCCTGAAACAAATAAATTCAAAGAAGTAACAACCTGGGAATATTTTAATAATACACCAGTCAGTATTGTGCCGATTAATGTTGTTGAAAAAGATAACAATCCCTTGTTCAATAAAGCCTTAGCAAAAATCCTCTTAAATTAGTAACAATAAACATTATATCATTATAATTCTTCATAAAATCAGAAATATGCTTTTATTAGTTATATAATAATATGAAAGATAATATAAACTAATTAGCAACAATAAACAAATTTAAAATTAGGAGTGGTGGATATGGCAAAAAAACAAAAAGAAGAAGTTTTAAAATATTTACAGGATGAACCTATCGAATTAGAAGATTCTCCTATTGTTGATGCCATTTCTAATGAATTAAAAATAGCTGATGGAAAAATTATAGGACTTCTTGGTTCATGGGGTAGCGGGAAATCATCTATAATTGAAAGTATAAAAAAAATGTCTTCATTTGAAATTTTAGAATATGATGCTTGGAAAAGTGAAGGCTATCCATTTAAACTTGGATTTTTAAAATATTTAAATAATTATGCCGAACAAAAGGATTGTGATGGAGATGAATTAAAAAAAATAAAAAATAAATTAGACATGTTGCAACAGATAAAAGATGTAAAAGAAGCAGTCAATTATTCGATTATTAACGTACCAAATGCTTTAATAGCTTTTTCATTTTTGTTCTATCCTTTAGCATTTAAAATGATTGAAACAAAAGAGCTTAACCCATTATTTATGTTTCCAGATACAAAATTTTTGATTTTTAATGTATTTGTATCAACATCAATGTTCATATTAGGAGCAACTTTATTACTTTTAAATGATTTGATTACTACCAAACAAAAAACATTTAAACTAAGTTGCCAAAGGATTTGTGTATTAATTAAAAAAGTTTTTAGTAATCTTTTATATCCTTTAGTTATTGCATTAGTTACAAGTATATTTTTTGACAATTTAAGTGCTGCTTTTATACTTGTATTACCAATAATTATTTGGTTAAATTTTAATGCTAAAAACTTTATAGGCAAAATTTTAGGCAAAACTGATGAATTTTATTTACTTGCAGGAACTAAACCGCATACTGAAAGTATTATTACTATTAATAAAACCCCAGAGCCTAATTATAGCGATTTTAAAGATTTATATGTGCAAATCCTTAACCAAATAAAAGAAAAGCTAAAAAGTAAAAAGGTAATTATTGTCATTGATAACATAGATAGAATAGAAAAAGACGAAGCTCAAAATATATGGTCTTGTTTAAAAGGTATGGTACTGAAAGATAAATCTATAAATATAATTATTCCTATCGATGAAAAGCAAATTTCAGAAATATATAAAGATACTTTAGATATAGAACAAGAAGACAATAAAACAGTATCATTTATACAAAAGACTTTTGATATTACATTTAGAGTTTCTCCATTCATAATGACAAAGGCAAAAGATTTTTGGAATAAAAAATTAGATGAAGCATTTAATAATAAATTATCAGATATAGAAAAAGATGAAATTATTAGTATTTTTGATACACGTAATGATTTAGTTAATAATAAAACTTCTGATTATTCTGGGAACTTAACGCCCAGAAAAATTATTAAATTAATAAATGAAGTTGTTTCAATTCAAAAAATTAAAATTTTCGAGGATATCCCAATTGTTACAAAATTTGCATATTCATTACATTATTCAAATATAAGTGAACAATTACAAAAACATCAATTATCCAAGCTGTTTCCTGAAACAAATAACATTCTTAATAATATAGCTCAAAATTTCCAAAGTGATATTGCTGCATTATATTATGCGGTTCCACCTAATGATGCAATTGCATATGTAAAAGAAGAAAATTTATGTAAATTGATAGCTGATGATGAATATAAAATTATTGAAGAGGATGCAAAAAGTCCTTGGATTTGGGATATTTTATTTAATGGTCTAGTCAAAAAAACAAATGAACCATATTCTATTTTGATAAATACGCTATCAAACTTAATAAAACTCAATGAAATAAATCCAAGCAAAAACAATTATTTGTATGAAAAAATATTAGATAAAATTTCAAATTTAAAAATATTAGATAAAATAAGAAAAAATGATAGTATAGTTTTATGTAATACTAAGGTTGAAATTTATCGCGATAAGATTTTAGAAATTGTAAAAATTATAGTAAACCAGAAAAATGATGATAATTTAATTAATCCTGAAAATTGGATAAGAACTCTGATATCATTAATTAAAAAATATAATATAACAAAGCAAGAATTATACAGATTGAGTAATAAAAATATACCAGATGAATTATATAAAGAAGCGATATTATTTCTAGAAGAAAAAGATTATGAGTTATTTGATAGTTGCATTTTAGAACCTCATAATATAGAAAATGTTCTCGAAAATGAAACTGGAGAAAATTTGTATAAACATCTTCGTTTTATTATTAAATGTTCACCAGATCAGGATTATATTGAAAATTGGAATAAGAAGATGGAAAACACTGTATTTCCTCTTATTCAGAAAAATATTAATACTCCTAAAATGTATATTTTATTGGCAAATGCTTTATCTAAAAAAGTAACAGAACCAATGAAAAATTTTATACAATCAAATTCTTTTTTACAGCCAATTCTAAATATAAAAGATATTGCTGAGTTTGCTTCTGCATTTGCAATATATCTTGCATTCTGCCCCAATACTGATATTGCTCGTTGGCGTAATTATCAACAAACATTAACTCTTTGGAATAAACTTAATTCCTCAGATGAAGTTTTTATTTCAGAATTTGTGAAAACATATTTATCTTATTTTGACAACAATGTATCAAAGTTGTTAGAATTACCAGATGTTTTACAAAATAAAGCAAAAATGATTACATATGCTGTTAATAACATTTCAAGTTTTAGTATAAATACTATGGAATATTTTACAATTTATGACCAATATATTGATAAGTACCCAATATTGAAAAACTTATTAAATGAAGTAAAGAATGAAAATAATTTTATAAAAGTAGTTACAGCTCTTAATTTTTCTGATAAAAATAAACAACTCTTATATGTACTTGCTCAAGAAACTGACCAATCAACTTTAAAGGAAGAAGCTTTTTCTTATTTTGAATCTATATCAGAAGAAACATGGCTAACATATTTAAAATCAAATAACTTGAATTTTAAAAATGCTTTAATTATGCAATACGATGGTATTAAATTTGTAAGTACAATAAAACAAAATTTAATGAATGTGTTTAAATCTAATCCTAAGATTTTTGCAGATAATTACAAAAATGAAATTCCTTATTTAAACCAATTTGATAAGAAATTAAAATTTATAAATGATTTTTTAGACAATGATTTAACTCTTGATAATTATGATATATTGATTGAACATTTTGACGATTCAGTAATTGCTTGGCTTAAAAAGACATCTCACAAAAACGATACCGAGACTATTTTTACTAATTTTATACGGAAAATTAATAATTCTAATTGGTTAATTAAAAATAAAAATATTGTGAAAAAATTCATCACTACAGATGATAATAAAAATAATTTTAAAATGAAATGGCAAAGTAATAAAGATGTTTTAGAAGCATACAAAAATATCTTATTAGATGAAACTAATATAAAATAGTTACATTGTCTCAATATACCAATTAGAATTTCCAAAGTGATTGAAGTTCCATTGTAATTGAAAATAGAAATTATATTCCATTGAGTTATCATCTTTAAAATTATAAGAATACTTATTTAGCTGTGTTTTTCGATAACTTTCAAAAGCGTATTGAATTTCTTTTGCAAACTTTTTTCTAAATTCAGGATAAGTTATTTCTAAAGTTTCTTTTGTTATCTTATTTTTCAAAATCATCTTCAAACCCTCTTATATTATCAAGTTCTATATTGTATCTTTTGCCTTGCTTATCAACGCAAGTTGCATAATCTATTTCTGCATCAGCGAAATTGTTTTTCCAAATACAAATCAGCAATCCGATTTCTTGTGTTTTTAAATTCAAAACCTTTGTTCCATAAAGTGCATAGTCTTTTTCTGTCATCATTCTTTCCTTTCAAGTATCAAATCTGAATAGATATCATCAGGCTTTTGTGGGTCTATTAAAAACTCTTTCATAAATACAAACCTTTCTCCGCAAGTGTTTTCACAAATTACAGTGTCGGAGTTATAAAAGCCGATTACTTTGTAATACTCATTATCAGAGCTCTTAAAACCTTTAATCTTTTTAAGCTTGTATTTTTTGCCTAATTCAATCATTGTTACCTCTTATCATCAATGACATTCATCACTCTTAATGAGTAAAATATCAAGCAAACTCTTTCAAAATGTATCATTCAGACACAATCAATTTTTGAACACTTTTTGAACGGTATTTAAACAGGAGTTAAAGACCATTTAAAAATTCTTGTTGTCAGGATAATTAATAAAATAAGCGTTTACAATATCAGCATCTCGCCTTAAATTTTCAACGATTGGAGTAAGATTATACAGCTCTTCAATTTCTTGCTGCGTCCTGCAAAAATAATCAATTACAGTAGCTGTATTATAAATCCGCTCAGCTAGTTTTTCTAACTTCTTAAAATCTTTTTGTTTAATCCTATATTTCTTATTTTTACTCATACGACCTCCTTTTCAGGTGCCGTATTCATCACTTATAAGTGCTAAGAAGTCAAGTTAATACAATAAGTATTCACTACAAGGCTTTAATTCTAGTTGATTGGTTATTGTTGAATAATACAAATCATAAAAATTAAAAATTTTTTTGTCATTACAATGGTTGAGCATTATTTTAATTATTTTTCGTTTATCTTCTAATGAAACCTTTCTACCAAAAATAAGTCCCTGTAAATCTTCTATTTTGTAATTGGCTTTTCTATTTTCTTCTTTTTCATATGCAGGATATATTAAATCTTTTAAGATGATACGCTGTTCTTGTTCATATTCCCAATTTTTAGATTTTGCGCAAATATAATCTTCAGCTTTTTTGTGATACTCATAGTACCATTTTGCATGGTCTTCATAATATTTTAAGCAATTGCTAAATTTTGTTCTATCAAAATTGCATAACCAGAAGTCTTCAATTATTTTTTTAGGTAGCCCACCTAAAGAAGCAAAAAAGTTTATTTCAGGATATTCATTTGTGTATTTAACTTCTAATATTTTTTGTTCACAAAAGGCTTTGTATGTTTTATTGCTTTTATTGTCACCACAAGCAGAATTTAGAGTTAGGTATTTTTTACCATTAATCTCTTTTGTTTTATAAATTAAACAAATCCCATTTTCTGAGTTTGCATAATTTGACCACATTGGCTCATTCTGAAAGCTATTTGTAAAACAAGCAACACAAAACTGATTATATAAAATCTTTTTAATATTTTTAATATAAACTTTTGGAAACTCAAAAGAGATTAAGTCTATGTTGTAAGTATCTTTATCCTCATGTTTTTTGTTTAAATATTTTCTAGTTTGTTCTTGTTCTATTTCTAATTT
>ENA-ORTV01001919-ORTV01001919.1-human-gut-metagenome-genome-assembly--contig:-NODE-1919-length-21181-cov-2.653792_pt1 | contig 21181 bp, 17 predicted proteins | sample MGYA00241915_ERZ509194 | MGnify/ENA primary metagenome ERZ509194 (study PRJEB26280, sample SAMEA2338810) | human gut metagenome | biome: human gut; feature: human-associated habitat; material: faeces... | reverse complement strand
GTTCCACTGGTCCAGAAAGAAAAGCGTAATTATCAGTGCAATTTTGATTATTATACTGAGTATGCCATGTGTTCTTGGCTTCAATATTCTTTCTGGTATCCAGCCGTTAGGCGAAGGAAGTACAATTATGGATCTGGAAGATTTTATTGTTTCCAATAACTTCCTGCCACTTGGAAGTCTTGGCTATCTTCTCTTCTGTACGAGAGAGAATGGATGGGGCTGGGAGAAATTCCTGGAAGAAGCGAATACCGGAGAAGGAACCGGCTTCCCGAAAGGATTAAAAGGCTATGTAGGCTACGTGATTCCACTTCTTATCATTATTATTTATCTGAAAGGATATTATGATAAATTCAGCCCGCTTGGTACAACAACACTTGTAATCTGGATGGCAGTAGCTGTTCTGCTTCTTGGATTCGTGCTTTACTGTGCAGGTGGGAAAAAGAAAGAAAAGAATAAATAGAAATTAAAAGGTTTCTAATGAAATAATTTTACATAGGTAATTGCGAAACTCGCTAAGCTCGTTCGCAATTCTGAACCAAAACAAGGATGAATTCGTGCAAAGCACGAATTCTGGAATGAAATGTAGATAACCGGACATTTTAGGCGCACTTTAATAAGGCTTAGGCTTTATGGAGTTGGTAAGTCCTATGCTATGAGTGGCTTTAAGCTTCGTATGTATTCATGATGTTTGATTTTGTCTGCAAGAACAACTGTAATGAGTTGGGTGATCCCAGCAAGAATTAAGTCTGCATGCAATGTTTTCTCATTCTGAGTACGACGACCTGCCAGACAGAGGTTCTCTTTTATGTGATTGATATCTCTTTCTACTGCAGTTCTGATTTTGTAAGTGTTATCCCATTCTTCGGTTCCACGAATGGTTCCGGGATAGGCACGAAGATCTTTTTCAGGATAAACATAAATCATACGTCCACACTCAGAAGTAGTACATGGATTATCGCAGATACAATGTCTATGATATTTTCCGGTTGATGCATCCTTAACACGCTTTATTTTAGGACAGACAAACTTATATCTTTTCAAACCATTTTTTCTTGTAGAAGTGCCGTCATGTTTCAGTGGAAGTGAATCATCATTAGGACAGCAAGGGATGCCGTTTTCATTCACTTTACAATCAGGATTTTCTAATCCTGATCTGGAATTAAGAGGAATGTATGCTTCGGAAAAGTGTTTGTTTTCGCCAAAAGTATTGCCTGTTAGCAGTTCCTTATAAAGCCGGCATGAGTCAAACGCCGCATCACCAAGAAATGTTTTGGGATTAATAAGCGGATGCTTCGCAAAGAAATCTTTTAGTGTAGGAATGAGTAATTTAGCATCATGAACACACTTATCTTCATCAGGAGAATCAGATTTCTTTTCTACCACGATTTCAGGATGTGAGATCATAAAGTCTTTGTTGTAAAAAGATATATGTCGGATGATGCCAAGACCATTGGTAATAATGCCAAACTTGAAGACATAGCAAAAATGACCATTAATGTATAACTGCTTAATTTCAGGATTTGCGGATGCGTGTGGTGGCATAGAACCATAAGCAGCTTTGTAAGGATCATAACTCTTATTGAAGTTGTTAGCTTTGGCATAAGCTTTGAGCTGCTTGATAATACGATTTGCGTATTTCGGATTATTTTCAGTAACGAAAGCCTCAATACCAGAAGAATCAAAGATCGTCATATCAGCTTTGGCAGAATCAATAGCATGACAGATTGGTTCGGTTAAATCAACAAGGTTATCAAAAACAAGCTGAAGGTCATCAATAAAGTCCTGTTTGAAGCGGGTGATTTTAGAAGCATCCGGAACTTTAGTGAAGCCACAGAATTCACGCAGTGGTTTTGAATAAGCAAGAAAAGTTAAAAGAAGCTGGTCTGTGGGAATAGAAAAAATACGCTGAATAATCAAAGCCCACAACAAAGCGTTTAAAGGGTATTTACGGGTTCTGCCCGTTGATGCATAGAAATGATTTCGAAAAGAAATCGGAATAATCTCATCAATATCGATGTGGTTTTCTAATAGAGATAGAAACACAGGTTTGTCATTTTCAAATTTTTCCTGGCAATCTGAAAAAATATCTGCCAAAGAAAGCTGTTTATATGGTATCATAGATGTCAGAATAACTCCTTTCTTGGATGTATGGTTTATAGTTTCTCGTCAACTCTATTATACCATATCCGGTGAGGGGTTATTTGTTTTTTGCAGTTAAAAAATGCCGTATTTATGCGGCTTGTGGCGTTTCGCAAACGCCTATCAAAAAATAGAAAAGAGAGGGTAAAAAAATGGGAAATATCTTTGACATTTTAGGACCGGTTATGATCGGTCCATCAAGCTCCCACACAGCAGGTGCAGCGCGCATCGGTCTTATTGCAAGACAATTGTTCGGGAGACAGCCAGAGAAAGCTACGGTATATCTGCATGGCTCATTTGCTGCAACGGGGAAAGGACACGGAACGGACAAAGCACTGATCGCAGGATTATTGGGGATGCTGCCAGACGATATGCGGATTCCGGTAAGCTTTGATGTAGCAAAAGAAGAAGGCATGGAATTTACAATTGAGAACAAGGACATTAAAGGTGCACACCCGAATACAGCACAGATTGTGATGGAAGCAGAAGGTGTTCCGACGATGAAGATGCAGGCACATTCCATCGGTGGTGGTCGTATCAAAGTCTGCAAGCTGGATGGAATAGACGTGAATTTCAGCGGTGAGACATGCACTTTGATTATTCGAAATATAGATGAACCTGGACGGATCATGGATGTATCAGCAGCACTTTCCAAAGCGGAGATTAATATTGCGACAATGCAGGTATTTCGCGATAAACGTGGTGGCTGTGCGGTAATGGTTGTTGAGACAGATCAGGTGATTCCGAAGGAAGCAATCGAAGATCTGGAGAGTAAGCCGGGAATTATCCGAGTAAAATTCCTGGATCCGAACGGAGTAGAGTAAGAATAGTAAAAGGAGATAGAAGCGTATGTCATATCAATCAATGGAAGAAGCGCAGCTACGCTGCAAAAAAGATGGCATTCCATTCTGGAAGGCTGTACAGATAGAAGATGCAAATGAAAGAGGAGTTACACCGGAGAACTCCTGGAAACAGATGACAGGTATGTGGCAGTCTATGCTGGAAAACCTGGATGCCTATGAAGAGAATCTGGTTTCACAAAGTGGAATGGTTGGAAAAGACGGCGGTCAGATGGATGCCTACAGAGAAAATGAGAAACCGTTATGTGGCGAATTTATGGTAAAAGTTATGGCAAATGCATTGAAAATGGGCTGTAATAATGCCTGCATGAAGCGAATCGTGGCAGCGCCGACTGCTGGAGCATGTGGTGTACTTCCGGCAGTTCTTGTTACTTATTACAGAGAGTATCAGGTGCCGGAGGAAACGATGATAGAAGCATTATATGTAGCAGCAGGTCTGGGACAGATCATAGCCAACAGAGCATATCTTGCAGGTGCATCAGGTGGATGTCAGGCTGAGATCGGTTCCGGCTCCGGAATGGCAGCAGGTGCAATCTGTCATGTACGTGGTGGCAACAGTGAAGTGATCGCCAATGCATGTGCAATGGCACTTAAGAATCTGATGGGACTGGTATGCGATCCGGTAGCGGGACTGGTAGAAGTCCCATGTGTGAAGAGAAATGTCGGAGGTGCAGTGAATGCACTGGCAGCTGCAGATATGGCGCTGGCTGGAATTACAAGTAAGATCCCGATCGATCAGGTGATTGATGCAATGAAAGATGTTGGAGATAAGATGGATGTCACTCTTCGTGAGACGGGTATCGGTGGTGTCGCAGGCACACCGGCAGGACAGGCTGTTGCAGAAAAACTGGGTATGTAATACATCATTCCAAGATTACAGATGATTAGTGATGGCAGCAAGAAGGAGCAGACAGAATGACAAAAAAACAAAGAGCACTTGAAGTAATAGAACGTTTGAAAAAGAGATATCCGGATGCGGACTGTACATTGGACTATGATCAGGCATGGAAGCTACTGGTAAGTGTGAGACTTGCCGCACAGTGTACGGATGCCAGAGTGAATATTGTGACGAAAGATTTGTTTCAAAAATATACATCTGTGGACGCATTTGCCGACGCGGACTTAAAGGAGTTGGAGCAGGATATCAAGCCGACAGGATTTTATCGCAATAAAGCGAAGAACATCATTGCCTGTATGAAAGATATCAGGGAGAAGTTTGGCGGTGAAGTGCCGAGGAGTCTGGAAGATCTGACCTCTTTAGCAGGCGTCGGACGGAAGACGGCGAATGTGATCAGAGGGAACATCTATCATGATGCCAGCGTAGTTGTGGATACGCATGTGAAAAGGATTTCTAACAGACTGGGATTTACAAAACAATCTGATCCCGAAAAGATAGAACAGGATCTGATGAAGGAACTGCGGAAGTATGCCCAGGAAGGCCCTCAGCTGTTCCCGGACGGGATGACGACGGACCAGCCGGAGCGGCAGGTGATGGGGGAAATCCTGCGGGAGAAGCTGCTGCTGTGCCTGGACAAGGAGATCCCCCACGGCACGGCGGTGGAGGTCACGAAGTTCTCTGAGCGGGACAGCGGCGTCATCGACGTGGACGCCACCATCTACTGTGAGAAGGCCAGCCACAAGGGGATCATTATCGGCAAGCAGGGGGCCATGCTGAAAAAGATCAGTTCCCTGGCCCGGCAGGATATGGAGAAGTTCATGGGCACCAAGGTGTATCTGGAGACCTGGGTGAAGGTCAAGGAGAACTGGCGGGACAACGTGAACTACGTGCGGAGCTTCGGGTACCGGGACGAATAAGGAGGAAGCGTGCGGTCTCCGGTATTCCGCAGGCTGCCGTGCGGGGAGTGAGAATATGAGACTGGTATTGAGCGACACGGCACTGCCAACCGGACTGCCGGTCCGGGAGGACTGGCACTATGTGGACCTGAGCCAGCTGAAAATCGCGGACTGTATGGGCTGCTTCAGCTGCTGGGTCAGAACGCCGGGGCGGTGCGTGATCCGGGACGACGCTGTAGGCGTATATCCCCTGATTGCCCACAGCGACCATGTGATCTATGTCAGCCGTCTCTTCTGCGGGTCCTATGACGTACCGATGAAGACCATGCTGGAGCGGGCCATTCCCATCCAGCAGGCGTTTATTCGGATACACCACGGAGAGACGCACCATATACAGCGGGCGGTGGCGGAGAAAGACGCGGTGATTCTGGCCTATGGAGATACCGGAGACGAGGAGCAGGCGCTCTTCCGTCTGCTGGCGGCCCGCAACGCCCATAATATGCTGTTTCGGAGCTGGAGTGTCCGCTTCCTTCGGGAAGAGGAGCTGGCCGGGGCCATTAGGGAGGAGGTACGCGCATGGGAAAGCTCCTGATCGTCAATGGGAGTCCCCGGGCGCCCCGTTCCAACTCCCGGAGGTATATCGAACAGTTTCTTCCGTGTTGGGGAGAGACGGCGGACCAGTATACCGCGCTGAGGGGTGGACCGCTCTCCCCAGAGGACTGTACGGATCTGCTGCTGGTGTTCCCCCTGTACGCAGACGGCATACCGGCGGTGCTGATGAGGACCCTGAAGGAACTCGCAGTATGGAGGGGAACGGCCCGCCCCAGGATCCACGTACTGGTGAACTGCGGCTTTCTGGAGCCGGAGCAGACCCGGCCTGCGGTAGAAATGGTGCGCTTTTTCTGCAAACGATATGGATTTCCCTGGGGGATGGCGCTGCAGATCGGCTCGGGAGAGGCGATCTTGAATACGCCTTTTTCCTTTCTGGTGCGGCGGGGCCTGCGCCGCCTGGCCGCTGGTATGCGGGCGGGACGGAGCGAGGTGCTGTCGGTGCGGATGCCGCTGAACAGGCGGATGTTCGTCTGGGCCTCCGGCCGGTACTGGACTGATTACGGCGCGAAAAACAACATCACCGCCGGAGAGATGCGGACCATGGAGATCGAGGGAGGCTAGAGATTTCCAGCCATAAAAATCCGACAACATTCGCAGACTACTCCTGGGAGGAGGTCTGCGGAATGGACACACAAAGGCTTTGGGAGTGCTTCTGCCTCACCGGCGAACCGCTGGTGTACCTGCTGTATCAGGCCGCTCTGGACCAGGAGTCCGGCGGCGGGATCAGCGCATAGAACGGAGGGCGGACGCTCTCCGTACATAAGGAGGGAGCGCGTTGGCCGAGCGGGCCTACATCGTGACAAAGGGCGTGGTCCTGCGGGAGACGGAGACGAAAGAGGCGGATAAGATCCTGACGCTGCTGACAGCGGACCGGGGCAAGATCTCCGTCATCGCCCGGGGCGTCCGGCGGAAGAGCTGCAAGTACGCCGCCTGCGCCCAGCAGATGGTCTATTCGGAGTGGACCCTCTATCAGAAGGGCGAGTGGTACTACGCCAATGAAGGAGCCACGGCGGAGCTGTTCAACGGCCTGCGGACGAATCTGGAGGCGCTGGCCCTGGGCTGCTACTTCGCGGAGCTGACAGAGACCGTCACGGCGCCGGAGGTCCCTGCCGGGGCACTGCTGCCCCATCTGCTGAACGGGCTGTACGCCCTCTCCGCTTTACAGAAGCCGCCGGCGCTGGTGAAGCCCGCCTTTGAGATCAAACTGCTGTGCTTGGCGGGATATGAACCTTTGGCGGACAGCTGCGCCTACTGCGGCCGGCCGGACCCGGAGCAGCCCCTGCTGGACGTGGTACAGGGCATCCTGCGGTGCCGGAGCTGCGGCGCGAAGGAGAGTGCCCTCTCCATGCCCCTGTGCCCGGATTCCCTGGCGGCCCTGCGGCATATCGTGTACGGGGACCCCAAGCGGCTCTACTCGTTCCGGCTGACAGGCCCGGCGCTGGAGCGACTCTCCGCGGCGGCGGAGGCTTTCGTGGCCGCCCAGCTGGAGCGGGGATTCCGGACGCTGGAATTTTACAAGAGCCTCCAGCCGCCGGAAGAGTTGTCGAAATAAGATACATTTTGTATTTCTTTTGCTGATTTATACGAAACGGAGCGGAATATGACAGAATTTGTCCTCGGCTCCTACCGGCTGGAGGTGGACGTGGAGGCCACCCGGGCCTGGTATGGCCGTTACGGTAACGCTACCGGGGGCTGCGGCTGCGCCTACTGCCGAAACTATGCTGCCGCAGTTGGGGTCCTGCCGCCAGAAGCAGCAGCGTTTCTGGAACCCCTGGGGCTTAACCTCCGCAGGCCCGGAGATATTGGCGAGTATGGTCCCCGCCAGGGCGGGCGGTGGTATATGCCCATGTGGCACATTGCAGGCCGCCTGCTGGAAGCGGGGGAGGGAGAGCTGCCCGTTGCCCCCGGCGTCACCGCCGGGTTCGCCACAGATATGGGACCGTTCCTCCGGAACTTCCCGGAGCCCTGCTTCCAGTGCTGGCTTTCCATGACCCTGCCCTGGGTGCTGGAGGAACCGGCAGATGAAGCAGCTGACGACAGGGACGATGAAGTGAAAACCCTTGACAGGAGAACCGAACCATGAGTGACCTATTTGACAAATCCATCCGCACCCTGGAGCTGCCCCGGGTGCTGGAGCTGCTGAGCGAGCAGGCTGTCAGCGCCGAGGCCAAGCAGCGGGCCCTGCGCCTCCGGCCGGAGACGGAGCCGGAGGAGGTGCTGCGCCTGCTGGACCAGACGGACGCGGCCCGAAATCTCATCGGCCTGCGGGGCAGTCCGTCGTTTTCCGGCGTGAAGCCGGTGGCGGAGGCCCTGGACCGGGCGGACCGGGGCGGCGCCCTGAACACTCGGGAGCTGCTGACCATCGCGGATCTGCTGACCGCCGCCCGCCGGGCCAAGGAGTACTTCAACGACGAGGCGGCGGAGAAAACCGCCATCGACCCCCTGTTCCTCTCCCTCCACGGCAACCGCTTTCTGGAGGAGAAGATCAAGCGGGCCATCCCGGACGAGGACACCATCGCCGACGCCGCCAGCACGGAGCTGGCGGACATCCGCCGCCACATGCGGGCGGCCCAGGCCAAGAGCCGCCAGATCCTTCAAAAGATCATCTCCTCCCCCAGCTATGGGAAAATTTTGCAGGAGACCATCATCACCCAGCGGGACGGCCGCTTCGTGGTGCCGGTGAAGGCGGAGCACAAGGGCGACCTGCCGGGACTGGTCCACGACATCTCCTCCACCGGAGCCACGCTGTTCGTGGAGCCTATGGGGGTGGTCCAGGCTAACAACGAGTATATTGAGCTGCAGGCCAAGGAGCAGAAGGAGATCGACCGCATCCTGGCGGAGTTCTCCGCCGAGGCTGCCGCCCACCGGGAGGACATCCAGTGGGACTACGACACCCTGGTCCACCTGGACCTGATCTTCGCCCGGGGCCAGCTGAGCTACAAGATGAACGCCGTGCGGCCGGAGGTCCGCCGGGACGGCGCTATCCATCTGCGCAAGGCCCGCCACCCCCTGCTGGACCCCAAGACGGCGGTGCCCATCGACATCGAGCTGGGGGACACCTTTGACACCTTGGTCATCACCGGTCCCAACACCGGCGGTAAAACCGTATCATTGAAAACCGTGGGACTTTTAACTCTAATGGGTCAGTCCGGACTTCACATTCCGGCATTTGATAATTCCAGACTGAGCGTTTTTCGTGAGGTATATGCAGACATTGGAGACGAACAGAGTATTGAACAGAGTCTTAGTACCTTCTCCTCTCACATGACCAACGTAGTTCGTTTTATGGAAACTGCTGATTCCGATTCTTTAGTACTCTTCGACGAACTTGGTGCCGGAACAGACCCGACAGAGGGTGCAGCACTTGCGATTGCCATCCTTTCTACGCTTCACGATCGTGGCATCCGTGCGATGGCAACCACTCATTACAGTGAGTTAAAAGTCTATGCGCTTTCTACTCCGGGTGTGGAAAATGCTTCCTGCGAATTTGATGTCGAAACTCTGCGCCCGACTTATCGTCTGTTAATTGGAGTTCCCGGAAAGAGTAACGCATTTGCTATTTCACAAAAACTCGGACTTCCGCTTTCTATTATTGAGCGTGCCAAAGAACAAATCAGTCAGGAAGATGAAACCTTTGAAGATGTCTTAAGCAATCTCGAAGAAAGCCGTAAGACGATCGAATCCGAACGAGAAGAACTTGCTTCTTATAAGGAAGAAATCAAAACCTTAAAAGAACAATTAGAAGAAAAACAGGATAAACTAGACCAGCGAAAAGAACGGATTATTGCTGAAGCAAATGAAGAAGCACACCGTATTTTACGGGAAGCCAAAGATTATGCTGACCAGACCATGCGTATCTTTAATAAGGCCGGCAAAGACAGCATGTCTGCAAAAGAGCTGGAAAAACACCGTTCTGATTTAAGGAAGAAAATGGACAAGGCTGGAAAGAAAGTCGCCTTAAAAACACCACAGAAACAAAAATCTACCCTTCGTCCGCAGGATTTATCGCTTGGCGATTCTGTAAAAGTCATGAGCTTAAATGTAAAGGGAACAGTCAGCTCCAAACCAGATTCCAAAGGTATGCTGTTTGTCCAGATGGGTATCTTACGTTCCAAAGTCCATATCTCTGACTTACAGTTAATCGATGAACCGGTTATCACAGGACCTGCACTTACCCGTACCGGTGCCGGAAAAATCAAAATGAATAAATCCGCTTCTGTCCGCACCGAAATCAATTTGCTTGGAAAAACCGTAGACGAAGCAGTCTCAGAACTTGATAAATACTTGGATGATGCCTATCTTGCACATTTAAGCAGTGTCCGTATCGTTCACGGCAAGGGAACCGGTGCCCTTAGAAAAGGCGTACACAATTATCTGAAACGCCTAAAATATGTTCAGGATTTCCACCTTGCGGAGTTTGGCGAAGGTGACGCCGGTGTTACAATTGTGGAATTTAAGAAATAGGGGTTAAATAAATGGTTTCAAAACAGAAAATTTTAATCGTCGATGACGACAATAACATTGCAGAACTGATTTCATTGTATCTTACCAAAGAATGTTTTAATACAATGATTGTCAATGACGGAGAAGAGGCATTAAATGCATTTGCCTCTTTTAGTCCGAATTTGATTTTACTTGATTTGATGCTCCCTGGAATTGATGGTTATCAGGTATGCCGAGAAATCCGTCAAAAATCCAATGTACCGATTATCATGCTTTCTGCAAAAGGTGAAATTTTTGATAAAGTACTTGGGCTCGAGCTTGGGGCAGATGACTATATGATTAAGCCGTTTGATTCCAAAGAACTTGTTGCAAGAGTAAAAGCTGTCCTGCGCCGTTATCAGCCAACGGTCGCTCCTGCCGGACAGCCTTCAGGAAAATACGTAGAATATCCAGACCTTGCTATCAATCTGGCAAATTATTCCGTTGTCTATTTTGGAAGGCAGATTGATATGCCTCCAAAGGAACTCGAACTTTTGTATTTCCTTGCTTCCTCTCCCAATCAGGTCTTTACCAGAGAACAACTCTTAGACCATATCTGGGGGTATGAATATATCGGAGATACCCGTACAGTTGACGTGCATATCAAACGTTTAAGAGAAAAAATCAAAGACCATCCATCCTGGTCTATCAGCACTGTATGGGGAATCGGTTATAAATTCGAGGTTAAAAATACATGAGAAAATCTCTCTATATAAAATTTGTAATTTCCTACCTGATTCTTGCTTTCATTGGATTTTTTGCAGTCTCCATGTTTGGTTCATCTATGGTACACAATCATCTGGACTCTGTTTACAGCACTTCCTTATATCAGGAAGCCACAAATATTGCCCAAAACCAGGCTTCTAAATATTATAGGGAACAGGTTTCCCTGGAAAGTGTAGCGCAAAATCTGGAAACATTGTCAAAATATCAGAATGTGGAAATCTGGCTGATTAGCAAAAAAGGAGAAATTCTTTTAAATACTGCATCGGATTCGGATGATAATAAACTTACTGTCATCGAAGATTTTAATCCCGGTCATTCAAATGGAACTTACTACCAGACCGGAACTTTCTTTAACATGTTCTCTACCGAACATTTAAGCGTAATGGTTCCAGTCACTTCCCAGTTAAATATACAAGGATATGTTGCCATCCATCTGCCGGAAAGTGTGATTTTGAACCAGCAGAATCAGATTATGAATATCATTTATTCTTTAATTTTAATTATTCTTCTGATTATGCTCTGTATCCTGCTTGTTTTTTCTTTTATGGTCTATCAACCGCTTCGCAAGATTATTGCCGGTGCGGATGCCTTTGCTTCCGGAAACTTAAAATACAACATTCCGGTTCATACAAACGACGAAATGGGAACACTTGCTGTCACCTTAAATTATATGTCAGACGAACTTGATAAAGTCAACGAATATCAGAGAAAATTTGTCGCCAATGTCTCACATGATTTTCGTTCTCCGCTGACTTCGATTAAAGGCTATACCGAAGCGATTTTAGACGGCACAATTCCGGTGGAAATTCAGGATAAATACTTAAACATAGTAGTCTATGAGACAGACCGACTTTATAAACTGACCGAAAGCCTTTTAACCTTAAATGACATTGATGAAAAAGGACGTATGCTTGACTTTTGCGATTTTGATATCAATGCAGTTGTCAAAAGTACTGCTGCCACTTTTGAAGGAACGTGTCGAAAAAAACGAATTTCTATTGAACTGGTCTTAACCGGACAGACCCTTTACGTGAATGCCGATATGGGTAAAATCCAGCAGGTACTTTATAATTTGATTGACAATGCAATCAAATTCAGCTCTGCTGAATCTACGATTAAAATCGAGACTTCTTTAAAACATGAGACGATATTCGTTTCCGTAAAAGACAGTGGATGTGGAATCCCAAAAGACAGCTTAAATAAAATCTGGGATCGTTTTTATAAGATTGATTCTTCCCGTGGAAAAGATCGAAAAGGTACAGGACTTGGACTTTCGATTGTAAAAGAAATCATCCGCTCTCACAATCAGCATATTAATGTAATCAGTACGGAGGGCGTCGGCACAGAGTTTATCTTCACACTCGCCCGAACAGAAGAGGGAAACAGACCGGCTTAATATACCGGCACTGTTTCCCTCTTTTTTATTTATTTCCAATCGTATTTTGTCAGGTGTCCTTCTAAGCGCATGTGATCAAAATTGTTCTGACGCAGTGCTTCATAGAGTACAATTGCCACAGAATTACTTAGATTTAAAGAACGGATATCTCCAATCATTGGAATACGAATTGCTGTTTCCTGGTTTTCCAGCAAAATTTCTTCCGGAATTCCACCGCTTTCTTTTCCAAACATAATATAGCAGTCCTCTTCATAATGCACATCAACATAAGTCTGAGGTCCTTTTGTAGTTGCCATATAAATTTTCGCACCTGGATTTTTCTTTAAGAAATCTTCGTAATTAATATAAGTTGTAACATCCAAATCTTTCCAGTAGTCCATTCCGGCACGTTTAATTGCTTTTTCATTTAATTTAAATCCAAGTGGTTCAATCAAATGAAGTCTCGTTCCTGTTGCCACACAGGTTCTTCCGATATTTCCTGTATTTGCCGGAATTTCCGGCTCAAACAGGACAATATTTAATTTTGCCATTTTTCTTTTCTCCTTTAAGACTAATAAATCTTCTATTCGTATATTACTGATAAATTTTATATAATTCATCACTCTGAGGCTTATCCATGTATCTGGTTTCTTCCCCATTTCTTAAAATTCGTTCGTTTTTATCAGTCGCTTTTCCGATTACAGAAGCTTCAATACCTGCCTGATTTAATTTTCTTACCAGACCATATCCATCATCTGTTGCAATCATCATAGAACCGCTGGACATTAAGATATAAGGATTTAAGCCAAGCAGTTCGCACACTTCAACCGTTTCCTGACGAATCGGAATCTTCTTTAAATCAATATCAAGACCAACATTCGAACCACTTCCCATTTCCCAGAGTGCGCCAAAGACACCGCCTTCTGTAATATCATGCATGGCAGATACGCCCCATTCTTTTGCTATTTTTGCTTCCGGCACAACAGAAAGATACTGGTCAAAGTGTTTTGCTGTCTCCACAAAAGATGGCGCAAAGCGTTCTAACAACTCTGCTTCTTTTTCTTTTGCGGCAATGGATGTTCCCTCAAGGCCAATCCATTTGGTAATCACGATATCCTGTCCCGGTTTCACGGACGAAGTTACCAACACTTCTTCTTTTTTAATTGTTCCAACACCGGTCACAGAGATTAACGGATGTTTTACTACATCAGTAATCTCGGTATGTCCACCCATTACTTCCATATTTAACTGACTGCAGGCAAATTCCACTCCACGCATCATCTCTTTTAATTCTTCTTCCCTGGTTTCCGGTGTCAGAAGCATGGTAAGCATAATTCCAATCGGTTCTGCACCGGAAGCCGCCAAATCATTTGCAGTGATGTGTACGCTGTGGCTTCCGATATCTTTTACTGTTCCGGTAATCGGATCTGTGGAAAAAACTAAAACGTCTCCCTCTTTTGGCTCAAAAACTGCACAGTCCTGTCCAACTGCCGGTCCGACTAATATTTCTTTTCTTCTGTGTTTTACTTCTTTTAAAACGGAACGAATCAACATAGGTTCCGGTAATTTTCCTATTTTCATCACAGTTACTCCCGTATTCTCTTCTCTATTTTTTTCTTATACCAGATAAACCAGTGCTGCCGGAATAATCATCGCCAGCGCCAGAATAACTGCCAGTACACCTGCTACGACCCTTTTTTTCTTACCTGTCATTTTCATCATAATTTCATTCACTCCATTATTCTTCCATAAGACGACAAAATTTTGTCAATTAACCTTGATGCTTCACTTTTTGTAAGCGCATCTGTTTCTACATTAGAATCTATTCTATGATATTTTATCAAATCCTGCAAGTATCGTTTTTGTCTTGGAGTTGCCGGACTTTGTTTTTTCGCTTTATAGACAAGTTGATACGGTTTAAACACATCTGGATTTGACGCTTCATATTCCTGTATGAATCTCTGATAAAGTTTATGTGTCACCAGGGCATCTTCAAAGGCACGATGCGCATGTTCCTGCTCAATCTGATAGTGCATACGCAGAGCCTGAAGCCCCTTTTCAGGCAGTTCCGGCACTAAAACTCTTGCAATCTTAAGCGTATCAATTCCCTGATGTTCAAACTCAAGTCCTGAATTTACCGCCCATTGTTTTACAAAACTGAAATCAAAGATAATATTATGACCAAGCAGAGGAAATCCCTCGCAAAATTCAACCAATTTTCCAACAACCTCACCAATTACCGGCATTCCCTTTACCATCTCCTGAGAAATCCCGGTCAGTGCCGTAATCCGCTCCGGAATCTTCATTTGTGGATCAATTAATGTGGCAATTCTTCCGGTTTCTCTTCCTTCTTCTATCTTGACTGCACCGATTTCTAAAATCCGGTCGTTTTTTGGTGACAGACCGGTTGTCTCCAAATCGAGTGCCACATAGTTTTCCATTTTTTGTCTCCTCTATCTTTGAATTTTCTACATTTTTGATTACTCCAGCTCTTTCCTTTACTTCTTACAATTCAGTGCTTATACTTACAATTGAACAAAAACCGCTTTTGCATCATTTGTCAGCGGACTTCTCTTTTTATAATCGAATAAGACCGGATAAGCACCTTTTTCTTCGTTTTCATTTATGACATCATAAGTAAATACTTCAATGTGCGTCATCTTTATCGTCTGTCTTGCCTGATAGCCCTGATAATCAGTTAACAGTTCCGGATTTTCCTCTTCTTTTTTATAAAAATCCAGAATCTGCATCTTATAAGCTGACAAATCATTTGCCCACTGCGGTCTTGTTTTCATATTTTCTCTTGCGTATAAGTCAAAAATCATAAGCTGTTTAAAATATTCCAGATTTGCTTCTTTTTCCTGTAAAAATTCCTGTAAAATTTCATAACGACGGATTCTGGTATGAGAAACCTCGTTATAACCGTTTTTCTCATAAAAATCTGCCAGTTCTTCATACATCGAAAAGGCCGTTTCAAATAAGTGTTCCATAGCACGGATGGTTTTCTGGAACTGACCGCTGTTATAGTAAACTTCCACCATCTCCTCAACGCCTTTTAGCTTTAAAATCTCTTCATAAGAGAGCCAGCGTGTTCCAAGCACTTCATAAGGTGGTTTTGCCTTATGCACACAGCCATATCCTTCCGCTGCCTCTGCCATATAAGAACCTTTTAAAACTTTTAAAAATCCAAGCTGAAGCTGTTCCGGTTTTAACGCATAAACATCATTAAAGGAACGTCCAAAACTCTCATAATTTTCATAAGGAAGTCCTGCAATCAAGTCCAGATGCTGATGTACATTCTCTCCTTTTTGTACCGCTTTTACTTTTCTTGTAATCTCTTCAAAATCAGTTTTTCGATGGATTTCCGCAAGGGTCTTTTCATTGGTGGACTGCACACCGATTTCAAGCTGAATCAATCCTGGCCGCATCGTCTGAATCAGAGCAATTTCATCCTCGGTTAATAAATCTGCTGCTACCTCAAAATGAAAATTCGTAATTCCGTTATCATGCTCTTTGATATAAGTCCAGATTGCCATCGCATGACTTTTCTTACAGTTAAAGGTACGGTCCACGAATTTTACCTGCGGTACTTTGTGCGCAAGGAAAAATTCCAGTTCTTTTTCCACCAGAGAAAAACTGCGGAGCCTTAACTTTTTGTCAATTGAAGAGAGACAGTAACTACAGGAAAACGGACAGCCCCGACTGCTCTCATAATAAATAATTTTATGCTCGAAATCTTTTAAATCTTCATAAGGAAAAACTAAATCATCCATATTCATGATATCTCTAAGCGGTGTCTGATGGATCGTCTTGTTTTCCTGATACACGATTCCATTGATTCCATCTAAGGATTTTCCCTGACTTTTTCCGATTTCATAATAGCTTATTAATTCTGTCAGTGTTTTCTCTCCCTCGGCACACATAATTCCATCTACTTCCGGATGTCGTTTTAAAAATTTTGGTGCATCATAAGACACTTCCGGTCCGCCCGCCCAAATCGTAACCTTTGGCAGGATTTTTTTGATGTCCTCTATAATCTCTTCTGCATAAGAAAGGTTCCAAATATAGCAGGAAAAACAAAGCAAGTCCGGCTTTGCCTCATAGATTCCTTTTAAAATCTGGTCTTTTTGCTGGTTGATTGTAAATTCCAATAACTTCGGTTCATAACCAAAGGTTCTTGCATAAGAACGCAGGCTATAAACCGCCAGATTGGAATGAATATATTTTGCATTAATTGCAACTAATACTGTTTTCATAAGTTTCTGTTCCTCTTTTTATTTTTCAATCGATACAACGTTGATTATACACATCCTATTTTATTTTTTAAAGACCAAAAAAGAAAAAGACAGCTTTCACTGCCTCTTTCTCATACAATAAAAAAATATTTATTTTTTCTTTAATTTTTTAACAAATCGAGTTTCATCTGCCGGAGAATGGTCTGCCATAACTTTTGTATACTCATTTTCCACGTAATCTGCTTTTTCATTTCCTTTTGAAGCAAAGGTCATCTTTAAGAAGATTGGCGAAATGATGGTTGTAATAACAACCACGATAACCACCGGGCCAAGTAAGGAAGATGGCATCAGACCAACTGCATTTCCTTTTGAGGCAACAATTAGAGCAACCTCACCTCGGGAAATCATACCTGCACCGATTCTTAAGCAGTCCTGTGTGGAATAATGACATAATTTTGCTCCCAATCCACATCCGATTACCTTTGTCAGTACTGCAACAACCACCAATGCTGCTGCAAAGATAATAATCATTGCGCTCATATCCGGAAGTTCGACCTGGATACCGATACTTGCAAAAAATACCGGAGATAACAATATATAAGAAAGAATATTAAATCTTCTTGCAATATAGTTTGTATGAGTTGTGTTTGTAATAATCAGTCCTGCGAAAAATGCACCTGTGATATCTGCAACTCCGAAGAACTGCTCTGCACAGTAAGAAAACAAGAGACAAATTACAAATGATACAATAACAAAACGCTGTAAATCTCTTTTGTATCCCTGCACCCATTTCTGGAAAACTGCGTGGATGATATATCCTCCAACCCCAACAAATACAAAGAAACCTATGATTTTTACAAATACCATTGCCACATTGACACTCGGGTCTGCAAGGCTTGTAATTACTGTCAAAGCAATAATACCAAGAATATCATCGATAACTGCTGCTCCAAGGATTGCATTTCCTGCTTTTGTGTTCAGTTTTCCCATCTCTTTTAAAGTTTCAACGGAAATACTAACACTGGTTGCTGTTAAAATAACACCAATGAAAAAGTTCTGGAGTGTTGTGCTTGCAGTCGCTGTGGATTCAATCATACCTGGGCGGTTAAAAATCCATGCAATTCCATATCCGCCAACAAGAGGTATTAATACACCCATAAGTGCAATGATAAAGGATGCCTTTCCTGTTCTTTTTAACTCACCGATATCGGTTTCAAGTCCGGCACAAAACATCAGCACGATAACACCGATTTCAGAAACCTGATGAATAAATTCTGTCTCTTTTAAGATACCAAGGCAGGCTGGACCCAAAATCAGTCCGGCAAGCAGTGCACCAACTACTTGCGGCATCTTTACCCTTCTGGTGAGAAGCCCGAGCAATTTTGTGCTGATTAGAATCAATGCCAAGTCAAGTAAATACGTGTAAGAATCCATGTTTTCCATCTCCTCTGTTATTTTTTTGTATTTTAAAAAAAACAAAAATCGAGTTAATGGTAACACACTTTATCTGAAAACGTAATATACAATATCACCAAAAAAATTACGGCTTTTATGGCAGTTTTTCCCTTCTAAATGAGAATACCGTTACATTGATTTACGTTCTGCAATTTCCGCCATTTTTGCAGCATTTAAACGGGTATCTCCATGGACACGGCTATAGGAAAGATAACCGTTCATACGGTCAATCTTGGTCAGATTCTTAGAACCGCATACCGGGCAAACATCCATTTCAAGTTCCTCATGTCCACAATCATCACAGTATGCCAGGGAAAGATTGACTCCTTCGTAATATCCCAAATCCATTGCTCTTCTGACTAAAGAGCGAATTGCCTCAACATTGTATCCAATCGGATAACGTACATACTGGATTTTTCCACCATTACACAGTTCCCAGAAACGACCTTCGCAGTCCTGTTTTTCAATTGGAGTGATATCTTCTGTTACATGGCAGTGGAAGCTGTTACTGACATAAGGTCTGTCAGAAACTCCTTCTACAATTCCATACATTTTGCGGAACTGCTCTACCTGTAATCCACACAGACTTTCTGCCGGTGTTCCGTAAATTGCATAGAGATAACCGTCTTCTTCTTTGAATTGATTTACCTTATCATTGATATACTGCAGTACTTCAAGTGCAAATTTTCCATCTTCACGAATGGATTTTCCATTGTATAATTCCTGAAGCTCATTTAATGCAGTAATTCCAAAGGATGCTGTCATTGGCTTTAATAATGGTTTGATTTTATCGGATGGTTTTAAATGTCCGCCATAAAATCCTCCCTCACAGTAAGCCAACGGATTTGTAGACGCTTTCATTTCACCCAGATAATCGTAAGTACGAATGTGAAGCTGTCGAATCATTTCCAGATAAAAATCAAGCACCTCATAGAAATCACGGTTCTCTGCACGTGCTTTTGCCAGAATCATCGGAAGATGAAGACTGACTGCACCAATGTTAAATCGTCCTACAAATACCGGAGCATCCTTCTCGTCTGCCGGTTTCATTCCGCCTCGTTCATACCATGGACTTAAAAATGCACGGCATCCCATCGGGCTAATGACTTTTTTATAACGTTTATACATACTTGAAATGTAACCTTTTCCGGTAAGGGAAAGCCAGTCCGGATACATCGTCTTTGCAGAACAGGAAATTCCTGCCTCAAATACATCTTCTCCCTCTTTTCCCGGTCCATGAAGCTCTTCATCGTATAAGAACACAATTTTCGGGAATAAAACCGGTTTCTTATGGTCTTTCTTTCCCTGTCCGTCTTTATGTACTTCAAGCAGGGAAATACTTGCCATTTTTTCAAAACGCCCCATTCCAAGTCCAAGCGTCACCGTTACAAATGGATAGTCGCCTCTTGATGAGCCGACTGTGTTTAATTTATATTCAATTCCCTGCCAGCCCTGATCAAAATCACGACGCACCTTATCGACTGCATACTGTTTTGCACGTTCTTCTGCAAGCTCCCAGTCCGGGTCTACATATTTTAAAAATTCTTCTTTGTACTTATGATAACTCTTTTCTGCATAAGGAGCTAAGATTCTGTCCACTTCCGGAACAGTAAATCCACCGTACTGCTGGGCTGCGGTACTTAAAATAATATCTCCCATTACATCAAATGCTGTATCGAGTGTCTTCGGCTCATTGTACCAGACATTTCCCATCTCAAATCCGCCTTTTAATACGGAGCCAACGTCAAACAGACAGCAGTTCATGGTATCCAGACGTGCTGACTGGTCATGAATATAAATATAACCATCTTTACATGCCTGCAGTTCATTGCGGTTCATGAAAAATTTACGATACAGCTCTTTATTCAACTCATTAAAAATCAGACTTCTCTTGGTTGCAACCAGCGCACTGTCTGTATTTGCATTGCTCTTATCTCCAATATAACGAATGGACTGGCTCTTGGTATAAACTTCATCCATCATATGAATAAAATCATGTTTGTAATTTCGGTAATCACGGTAACTTTTGGCAACTGCCGGATTCACTTTTTCAAGTGCTCCTTCTACTACATTATGCATATCCTGTATGGAAATTTCCGGTTTTCCCATGCCTTCTACTTTTTCTGTTGCATACCGGCAGATAAAATCAATCTCCTCTTCTGTAAACTGATAAAGAATCCTTCCTGCTGATTTATTTACCGCTCTTACAATCTTCTGCACGTTAAATTCTTCTTTTGTCCCGTCTTTTTTTATAATACACACCATTTCTTCCACCTCTGTCGTCATACTATATCTGGTATGACATTTTATTTCTTTCGTTATTTTTATCCCATATTTGGTATTAGCCAGTATAGCACATTTTACCGGTCATGAAAAGAGGGAAACTTGCACAAATCTTGACGATTTATATCAAGTATCCCCTTAAACATCTTGTTTTACACGATATTGACCAATTTGATAAAAATTTTTCTTTTTATTTTTTTCTCAGCTTTTCTCTTACGCTTCAATGACTCCGTCAAATACAACAGTTGCCGGACCTGTCATATAAACAAGATTTTCTTTTCTGTCCCAGAAAATTTTCAAATCACCACCAAGCAGTTTTACGGTTACTTCATCGTTCGTATAACCATTTAATACACACGCAACAGCAACAGCACACGCTCCGGTTCCGCATGCCAGTGTTTCTCCGCTTCCACGTTCCCATACACGCATCTCTACCGTATTTTCATCAATGACATGTACAAACTCGGTATTTACGCCTTCCGGAAATGCCGGATGCTTTTCAAAGTACGGTCCGATTTTTTCAATCTCCAGTTTCTCAATTTCGTCCATATAGACCACTGCATGTGGATTCCCCATAGATACTGCGGTTACTTCATAAACATCGTCATTTACGCCAAGAGGCTGACTGATAACCTTTTCTTTTTTATAAATCATCGGAATCTTTGCAGCTTCTAATTCCGGCTGACCCATATTTACTTTTACCAGACTTACTTTTCCATTTTCTACGGTCAGTTCCAAATACTTAATTCCGCTCTTGGTATCTACGCTGATGCTGGTTTTATCAGTCAAACCGTAATCATACACATACTTTGCTACGCAGCGGATTCCATTTCCGCACATTGCACCCTGACTTCCATCTGCATTGTACATTTCCATCTCAAAGTCTGCTTTTTCGGATGGTTTAATCAAAATCAGACCGTCTGAACCAATTCCAAAATGGCGGTCACTCACTTTTATTGACAGCTCAGAAGGATTTTCTACGTTCTCTTCCAGACAGTTTACATATACATAATCATTTCCAATTCCATGCATCTTCGTAAATCTCATAATTTTCAAGCCTCTCTTTCTAATGATTACATCAATCATAGCAAGCCTTGATTTTTTTGTCAATGTGGCAGAATTGCCGAAAAAAAATTTTGGAAAAAATACTTTATTTAATGAAAAAAAGCTCCACCTTGGAAACCCAAGGTAGAGCCCTTTCAAATTGGAAAAGTATGAGG
>ENA-ORTV01001907-ORTV01001907.1-human-gut-metagenome-genome-assembly--contig:-NODE-1907-length-21299-cov-6.561664_pt1 | contig 21299 bp, 18 predicted proteins | sample MGYA00241915_ERZ509194 | MGnify/ENA primary metagenome ERZ509194 (study PRJEB26280, sample SAMEA2338810) | human gut metagenome | biome: human gut; feature: human-associated habitat; material: faeces... | reverse complement strand
TCCTGATGGAGCACGAGAACATCACCTATCCCGAAGCCCTGAAGATGGTGGCCAAGCGCTACGGCATCGAGGTCAAGGAGAAGGAGATGACCGACGAGGAGGTGCGCCGCAACGACGACCGCGAAAGCATGTTCGCGCTCAACGGCTGGGCGGCCGACTACTTCGCCGATTACCTCCACCACGAGACCGAAGGCATGAGCGCGGGCATGACCTATTTCCGCCAGAAGCGCGGCATGACCGACGCCACGATCAAGAAGTTCGGTCTCGGTTTCTGTCCGGCCAAAGGCGACCGGATGTCGAAAGACGCACTGGCGGCGGGGTATAAGAAGGAGTTTCTGGTTGCGACGGGACTTTCGCTCCAGCGCGAGAGCGACGGATCGCTCTACGACCGTTTCCGCGACCGCGTGATCTTCCCGGTCCACAATATTTCGGGCCGCATCGTCGCTTTCGGCGGCCGTACGCTGCGTACCGACAAGACGGTCGCCAAGTACCAGAATTCCCCCGAAAGCGAGATTTACAGCAAAAAGCGGGAGCTTTACGGACTTTATTTCGCCAAAAAGGCGATCCAGCAGCTCGACTTCGCCATTATGGTCGAAGGATATACCGACGTGATTTCGATGCATCAGGCCGGTGTCGAAAACGTCGTCGCCTCTTCCGGCACTTCGCTTACGACCGAGCAGATACGCCTGCTGAACCGCTTTACGAAGAATATCACCGTCATTTACGACGGCGACTCGGCGGGTATCCACGCTTCGCTGCGCGGTATCGACATGATCCTCAAGGAGGGCATGAACGTGCGCGTGGTGCTGCTGCCCGAACCTGAAGACCCCGACTCCTTCGCCCGGACGCATACGGCCGCCGAGCTGCAGGAGTATATCCGCGCCAACGAGCAGGATTTCCTTGCTTTCAAGGCCAGACTGCTGTTGCAGGACGCCGAGGGCGACCCGATCAAGAAGGCGGCCCTTATCGGCGACATGGTGCAGTCGATCGCGCAGATTCCCGATCCGATCCAGCGGTCGGTCTATATCAAGGAGTGCGCCCGCATCATGGACATCGACGAGAACATCCTCATCTCGGAGGTGGCCCGCAAGCGCATGTCCACCACGGGGGACCGCGAGACGGACGAATTCGTCCGCCGTCAGACGGCCCAGCGGCGTGCCGAAGTGCGGGAGCCGGAGGTCGAGTTTGTGAAGCAGGTGCAGGCCGGCAGCAGCGTCGAGGCGCTCGAACGCGAACTGGTGAAATACCTGCTGAAGTACGGCCACTGCTCGTTCGACTTCAAGGAGGGGCGTACGATGGTGGCGTGCAACGTCGCCGAGGTGATCTTCATGGAACTTGACAGCGACGGACTGTCGTTCAGCAATCCGCTGTATGACAAGATTCTGGCGACCTACCGGGAGCAGTGGAAGCTGCTCGGCACCGGAGCGGAGGTGCCGGCGCACTTTTTTCTGAACCACCCCGATCCGGAGGTGTGCAACGTGTCGGTGGACATCCTTACGTCGGACGACAATTATGTTCCCAGCGAGTTGTGGCGGCGCAAGGAGATTCATATCGACACCGATGCCGAGATGCTGGCCGTGGGTGTGCCGAAGGCCGTGACGCTCTACAAGTCGAAGGTGATCGAGGGTTATATCAAGGAGTGGCAGGCCAAACTTGCCGACGAGAGCCTGACCGAGGAGCAGCAGAACGAGGTGATCCAGCGGCTGGCCGGCTTCAACAAGGTGAAGGTGACCATTGCAAGGAAATTGCAGCGGCTGATCTTGTAGCCGCCGGAATAATATATGTGGTGTTTTGAATTTTTAACGAAAAAAGGGGCGGGTATCGGGTCGTACACGTATCACTACGCATACCGTGTGCAAACAGAAAATAAACAGAAAGATGTGTAAAACATATCAAAGATAAAAGAATTAGTTACCTTGACCGATTCCCACCCCTGCGAATAAATAGGCAATTATTGTGCCGATTCCGAATATATGAGTGAACAGAAAAAGATAAATATCCGTAACAAGCGCGCGACGTTCGACTATGAGATTCTGGAAGAGTACGTTGCGGGCATCGTGCTCGTTGGTACCGAGATTAAGTCCATCCGTGCGGGCAAGGCTTCGCTGACCGATTCGTTCTGTTATTTCGACAAGGGCGAGCTGTGGATACGGGGTGTCAACATCGCCGAATACGGGTGGGGCACCTGCAACAACCATGCGCCGCGCCGCGACCGGAAACTGCTGCTCAACCGCCGCGAGCTGGACAAACTCCAGCGTGCGGGGCAGGACAAGGGCCTCACGATCGTGGGGCTGCGCCTGTTCCTGAACGAACGGGGGCTGGCGAAAGTCGTGGTCGGGCTTGCCCGGGGCCGGAAGACCTATGACAAGCGCGAATACCTGAAGGAAAACGATGCCAAGCGTGAGATCGACAAGGCGATGAAAAATTACAAACGATGATACGAGCTATTTTCCTCGATGTAGACGGTACGCTGATCAGTTTCAAGACCCATGAAATACCCGCCTCGGCACGCGATGCGCTGGTGCGGGCGCATGCGCGGGGTATCCGGCTCTTTATCGCTACGGGGCGTGCGGCGAACGACCTCGCTCCGCTCGAGGGGATTCCCTACGACGGCGTGGTGTCGCTCAACGGCGCACGGTGTGTGGCTGCCGACGGGCGTGTCGTAAGCCAGCACCCGATTCCGCGGGCCAATTTCGAACGCGCCATGGAACTCTCCTTGCAGATGGGATTCCCGCTGGCGCTGGAACTGGAGAGCGGCGTATTCGTCAACCGAGTGACCCCCGAGGTGGAACGGCTGGCGCATATGGTCGCGCATCCCGTGCCCGAGCAGACCGACCTCCGTGCGCTTTTCGAGCGGAGCGAGTGCTGCCAGATGTGTTTCTATCTGGATACGGAGGCCGAACGGCGCGTCATGGCGCAGTTGCCCGGGCTTGCGGCGAGCCGGTGGTGCCCGATTTTCGCCGACATCAATGTCGCAGGCATCGACAAGGCCACGGGTATGAGGGAATTTATGTCCGCCTGCGGATTACGGGCTTCGGAGGTCGCGGCCTTCGGCGACGGCGGCAACGACGTGGCGATGTTGTCTGCCGCGGGGGTGGGGATTGCCATGGGCAATGCCTGCGACGAGGCGCTGAACGCCGCCGACTACGTGACCGCTACGGTCGACGACGACGGCATTGCCCGGGCGCTGGAGCACCTGGGTATTTTGGACGATTGAGTTTGAATTTATCGAAGATATGAGCTTGATTCTATGTATCGAGACCGGTACGGACGTTTGTTCGGTCGGTATTGCAAAGGACGGGGAGCTGCTTTCGCTGCGCGAGAGCGACGAGGGGCGCGACCATGCCCGCAAGGTCGGCGTGTTCGTCGATGAGCTTCTGCGCGAAACGGGCATTGCGCCCGACGAGCTGGACGCCGTGGCGGTCGGCAAAGGTCCCGGCTCCTATACGGGACTGCGCATCGGCGTGTCGTTCGCCAAGGGATTGTGTTACGGATTGCAGAAGCCGCTGATCGCCGTGGGATCGCTCGACGCGCTGACGGAGGTTGCCCGCGAAGATTACGAAGCGGGTATTCTTTCTGTTTCCGACTGGGACCGTGCGCTGCTCTGCCCGATGGTCGATGCCCGCCGCATGGAGGTTTATGCGCAGGTCTTCGATGCGGAGGGCCGTCCGCAGAACGAGGTCACGGCCGAGGTGATCGATGCCGGCAGCTTCCGGGAATTCCGAGAGCAGGGCCGTCCGTTCGTGATTTTCGGCAGCGGCGCCCGCAAATGCGCCGACGTGCTTGCCGGCGCCGAGTTCGTCGAGGTGGCCCCTTCGGCCCGCGGTCTTGCGCGGCTGGCCCAGCAGGCGCTCGACGAAGGCCGTACGGAGGATATCGCTTACTTCGAACCTTTCTACCTGAAGGATTTCGTCGTCACGACCTCGAAGAAAAGTCTGTTTTAGTTCCGTTGCCGACATATGACCGAAGCGGAACTGGTAAAGAGTCTTTCGGAGCGGTTCTATTCGGACTTCGCAGACACGGTGGCCCGGCGGGTGCGCGATGCGGGGGCGGTGGAGCTGCTTTATCGGGTGGCGACCTCGCCGTATGCTAACCTGCCGAAGCCTGCGAGACACAAAGTGGCCTTCCGCAGCGCCTATGTGCTCGAAAAGATCTATTTCGCCGCTCCCGATGCGTTCATGCCCTTCGCCGGAGCGTTCTGCGACAGGGACTTCCCCGCTTGTACGGACCGGAGCGCGCAGCGCCATTTCGCAAAGATCATGGCCGACCTGCTGGGACGTTATACGCCCGATTCCTCTTCGCTGGAGCGGATCGCCGAGACGGCGGCGCAGTGGGCCGTCGATCCCGGCACGAAGGTCGCGGTGCGGATCTGGGCCGTCGAGGTGCTGAAACACTGCCGTGAGCGGGTCGGCTGGGTAGCGGAGGCGTGGGACGATCTTGTCGAGACGATGGCGCACGGCGCGACGCCGGGCATCGAATGCCGGATGCGCAAGAGCTGGAAGCCGGGTCGGAGCGACAAAGCCTGAAAAAATAATCCGGGATTAATTCGGACCACGGGATGAGTCCGGAGCATGTAATACTTCGTAAAACAAATCCCCGCGAACTTGCTTCGCGGGGATTTTTGTTGCGGTATGTCGTCCGGTTATTTCACGCTGCCGATCACGGCCTTCAGGCGTTGCTTGAAGTTGTCGCCGATAATGGTCATGGAATCGGTCTTTTCGAACAGTGCGGCCTTGTTCTTCGCATAGGCTCCGATGAATTCGGCGATGCGGAACGGCTCTTCGAGGATGAAGTTGGGGCACTGCGAAACGCGCAGGTACTCTTCGGGCAGCATCAGGTAGGGTTCGCTGTGGGCGCCCTGCTCGGTCTTGAATTCGACGGTCAGGTCGAGACAGCGTTTGAAGACGCCGCTCATGCCGTACAGGTCGGCCTGATGCGCCGTCGCATAGTCGTCGAACGCGAGTTCGATCTCCACCGGAGCGTCGCAGGCCGTCGTGCCCGTGTAGATCACCGGTGCGAGCGTGTAGCCGTCGTAGGTCCACTCCCCGGCCTTCGGAAAGCGCGAGTAGGCCAGTTCTTTGCCGTTGACCTTTACAGACTTGGGCGGGAAGACGGCCGGGAAGCGCAGTTCGTAGCTGCGGCTGTCGGACGCGCCCGCAAACGAACCCTCGCGGGGCGAAATGCGTACGCGCACCGTGTTGCCCTCCTGTTTTTTGGTGACCGTCGTCACGGCGTAGTTCGTCTTGTACTGCTGGCTCATGCCGTCGTCCTCGTAGTGGCGCAGCTGCCCGTCGCCGCCCGGAATGAAGGTCAGCACCAGCGTATCGCACGGCTGCTGGAGGTTCTTCACCGTAGCCGGGTTCATCGGAATGATCGAACCTGCCTTGGCGTAATGGGGATTCTCCGCCAGCGTGTAGTGCAACTCTTCGGTGCGGCCGCCTTCGTACATCGAGCCGGTCGCGCAGTCGAACCACGCCCCTTCGGGGAACCAGATCGTGCGGGGAGCCAGACCCGTTATGCTGTCCACCGGCTGGGTGATGGTCGTGGCGAGGATGTCGTTGCCGAACATGAACTGTTCGGGCGTCTCGTACGCCTTGTCCGATTCGGGATAGTCGTAGTACATCGGGCGGCACATGCCGACGCCCGTGTCGTAATTCTCGCGGGCCGCATTATAAATATAGGGTGCCAGCGTGTAGCGCAGGCGGATGGCGTCGCGCATGAGGAACATATGGTCGGGGAAGCACCAGATGCAGCGTTCGATGCGCGGGTCTTTGGTCGAATGGGTTTTGAAGATCGGAGTGAACACGCCGTATTGCAGCCAGCGCGTGTAAAGTTCCGGGTCGGTCGCCTTCTGCGTCTTGTGGAACATGTGGCCGCCGATGTCGTGGCCCCACCAGCCGTAGTTGACGTTCGAAGCCGTAGCCGTGAAGTAGGGCAGGTAGGCGAGCATGGGCCATGTGGCGTAGGTGTCGCCCGAAAATGCCAGCGGATAGCGGTGGCTGCCCAGCCCGCCCCAGCGGTGGTAGATGAAGGGGCGCAGTCCGGGGTTCTGACGCTCCGCATGGTTGAAGAAGGTGTGGTTGAGCCAGAAGGTGTTGCTCAGTCCGGGGGTGTATTTCGACTCTTTCCACTGCTGCCAGTCGAGCCACCAGAAGTCCACGCCGTTGCGTTCCATCGGTTCGAGTACGGTTTTGAAATAGGCGTCGGCCCATTTCCGTTCGTCGATTTTGAACGGTACGCTCTTGCCCTTCTCAGACCATCCGTATTCCTTGGTAAAGTCATCGTATACAGCTTCGTAAGGTTGGATACCTGAAGCGGGATGGAGGTTGAGCGCCACCTTCAGCTCTTCGTTCTCGGTCCACTTGAGGAAGTTCGCGGGCGAGGGGAACAGCTCCTTCTGCCACGTGTAGCCCGTCCAGCCGATGCGCTGACCGTATTCGTCCTTCGGCGAATTGCTCTTGCGCAGGCCCCATGTCTCGTGCCAGTCCATATCGACGATCAGCACGTCGATCGGCACGTCCATCGACTTGAGTTTGTTCACCAGATCGACGAATTCGTTGTCCGAATACTGCCAGTAGCGGCTCCACCAGTAGCCCAGCGTATATTTCGGAGGCATCGGCGCGCGGCCGGCGACGAGCGCGTAGTCGGCCAGCGCCTGTTTGTAGTCGTGTCCGTAGGCGAAGAGGTAGAGGTCCTGACGGTCGCCTTCGGGACGCGCTTCGATCCACTCTTCCCATTCGGAACCGTCGGGCGTCAGCACATGACGCTGCGAATCGTCGATCAGGGACCAGCCCGCGCGGGAGAGGATGCCCTGCTCCATCGGCTCCTTGAGTTTCGAACCGTCGGCGCCGTCGAGCGTGCGGGTCGTGCCCAGCAGGTTCTGCGGATTTTCCATGCCGGGAGTCCAGACCACCTCCCTGCCGTTGAGCGTGAATACGGCTTTCAGGTTTTTGTCGCTGAACTTGCCGTTCTTAAGATACGTAAGCGTCAGCGCCGGGGTCGTGATCGTGAGTTTCGATCTGCTTTCGCGGACCTTGAATTCGGGAACCGGAGTCTCGCGATTGACGAACGTCAGCGTCGCACGGTCTTCGAATTGTCCGTCGGCACTCCACTCCATACGGATCAACTGCGGTGTGAGCACCGTAAACCGGGCGTTTCCCGAAGTTACGACGGCTTTGGCGTCGGCCTTCGGGTTGTCTGCGATTGCAGGCGACAGCGTGCAGGCGAGCGCTGTCAAAAGGGCAAGAAATCGTTTCATCTTTATTTGGTTAGCTTGGTTACCGGGTAAAGATACGCAATTCGGAACGAATCCGCAAATATTTTTCTTTCAAAACGAAAATTATTGGTTTCGGAAAGCAAGTTTTGCCGGAGGGCTATTGCGCCGTCGTATCGGTCGCAGCGGCTTTCACCGCGGATTTTGCAGCAGTTTCCGCCGCGGATTTTGCAGCAGTTTCCGCCGCGGATTCCGTTGCGGAGAGGGCCGCCGGGTCTTCGTCGGCTCCGGCGATTTCGAGCGTGCGGGCCGAATGGCGTTTCTTGGTTTGCAGGCTCGCCGTTTTGCGCAGCCGTTCCCCGACGCGGACGATGTTGTCGTTGCCCGTGCAAAGCCGCTTGTGGGCGTCTTCGTATGCGTCGCGGGCCTTGTCGAGCGCGGTGCCGACCCCTTCGAGCGAAGAGGTGAAGGCTACCAGCTGTTCGTAGAGTTTCAGTCCGCAGGCGGCGATCTCCTTGGTGTTCTTGTCCTGATCGTTGTATTTCCAGAGGTCGGCCACCAGCTTGAGCAGGGCGAAGAGGTTCGTCGGCGAGGAGACGATGACTTTCCGGTCGTAGGCGTCCGCCCAGATCGCCGGATCGTTCTGCAGGGCGGCGAGGAATGCCGGTTCGTTGGGTATGAACATGATGACGAAGTCGGGCGAGTTGAGCCGCCGCTGGTACTCCTTGCGGCCCAGCTCGGCGACGTGCTGGCGCACCGAGGCCACGTGCGCCGCGAGGTGACGGCGGCGCTCCTCCTCGCTTTCGGCCGAGGTGTAGCCGACGAACGCCGTGAGCGAAACCTTCGAGTCGATGACGATGTCCTTCTTTTCGGGCAGGTGCAGCACTACGTCGGGGCGCAGGTTGCGGCCCTCCTCGTCCTTGATGTTGTATTGGGTCTGGTAATGTATGCCTTTGATGAGGGCCGAGCTGTCGAGGATGGTTTCGAGCAGCATCTCGCCCCAGTCTCCCTGCACCTTCGAGTTGCCTTTCAGCGCGTTGGTGAGGTTGGTCGTCTCGGCCGTGATGCGGCGGTTCAGCTCCATGAGGTTTTTCAGCTCGGCTTTCAGCTCGCCCCGCTGCGAGGTCTGCGTGGTGTAGATCTCTTCGACCCGCTTGCGGAAGTCGGTGATGTTGTCGCGGAAGGGTTTCAGCAGACTGTCGATCTGCTCCTGACTGGTTTGGCGGAAGCGCACCGAGTGTTCGCCCAAAATTTCGGTCGCGAGGTTTTTGAACTGCGCCCGGAAGGTCTCCTCCAGCTTTTCGCGCTCGGCCTTCTCGGCCGCACGCTCCTCGGCGTTTTTCGCCCGCAGCGACGCGAGTTCAGTCTCGGACGAGGCCCGGAGCGCCGCCAACTCCGCTTCGGTGCGGGTCCGCTGTTCGGTCAGTGCTTGTGCCTGCGCTTCGTACCGCTGGCGAAGCTCCCTTTCGGCCGACACGGCCTGCTCGGCTGCGGCCAGCCGGGCTTCGGCGGCCGAAAGACGGGCGGCGGCGGCGCGTTCGCGCGCTTCGGCGTCGGCGTTCGACGCGCCGAGACGGCGGGATTCCCGGTGCCAGAGCAGCAGGACGATGGCGAGGATGGCTGTCAGGCAGCAGGTTGTCAGTGTGAAAAGCGAGGTCGGGGTCATGGCTTGTGCGGTAATCTATTCCATGCAAAAATAGCAATTTATTCCCGGAAAACGAGCCGTTCGGAGCGCATGCGGAATATTTTGGCGCCGAATGCGAATTTATTTGCCTGAAACAGCGTGCGGTTTGCCGATTTTTTATAGTTTTGTTCCTTAATCGGATTCATTTTAAATTTGAAGCATATGAAGAATTTCTTACGACCTTTGAAGCTGGTCTGCCTTGCGGCGGCGTCCATGCTGATTGTTTCCTGCGGCAGCGGCGCGGATTACCGCAGCATCCTGCCCGCAGACTCGTTTATGACCGTGTCGGTCAATCCCGCATCGCTGATGCAGAAGTGCGAAGCCGGCGATTTGGACCAGCATCCGCTTTATGTCCGGATCAAGGCCGAACTGGATAAAGACCAGAACCTCTCCGCCGAGGAGAAGGAGTACCTGCTCGCCTTGCTGAAGAATCCGGGCGAATCGGGTATCGACGTGAAAAAGGATTTTTTCTTCTTTGCGGCGATGGAAGGCACTGTCGATGCTCCCGTTATGCGGGGCGGTCTGCTGCTGCCGATCGGCGACAAGGCCAAATTCGACGCTCTGCTTGCGCGGATCAACGAAAAGAGCGGTGTCGCGCCCGAAACCAAGGGCGGCGTTTCGGTCGTCGATCTGGGTAAAGAGGGCGATGCCGGCGTTTTGTGCGCCTACAACGACATCGCGTTCATGGTCTATTTCGTGCAGAACGGCGTTGACGATCTGGCCGGCGACGTGCGCAAGCTGTTCGCCCAGAAGAGCGGCGAGAGCCTGATGGGCGACAAGGCCGTTGCGGAGCAGCTCGCCCGGAAGAACGACGTCAACATGGTGCTTTCGTACGGCGCGATACTCCCCATGATGAACAATCCGATGCTCAGCTCGATGCCCATGATGGATGCGCTGAAGGGGGCGACGATGGTCGGTTCGGTCAATTTCGAGAAGGGCCGGATCGTTACGGAGGCCGCCGTGTCGTACAAGGACAAGGAGAGCGAAGCCAAGATGATGGATTTCTACGCCTATGTCAAGCCCCAGACCGGAGCGCTGCTGCGCTATGTGCCGGCCGCTTCGATCGGCGCGATGTAGCTGGGAATCAACGGAGAAAAGCTCTATTCGATGCTCTCGGCGATGCCCGGTTACGGCATGCTGATGGCAAATCCGATGGTCAAGCAGGTGATGGAACCCTTCGACGGCGACTTCCTGCTTTCCTTCTCAGGAATGGGCATCGACGGCAGATATCCCGTGGCGTCGATGCTGGCGCAGGTGAAAGATCCTGCCGTGCTGCAGACGATCGTCACCAACATGGCCGGCATGCCGGTTCGGCAGACCGCCGAGGGTGAATACACGTTGAACATGGGCGGCGTGACGATCCTGTTCGGCGTGAAGGGCGACGTGCTCTACTGCACGACCGACGCGGTCGTGAAGATGGCGCTCGACGGCGGCGAAATCGCGTCGATGGAGTCGATGGATAAGATTTTCAAAGGTCAGTCCTCGACCTTCTACCTCGATTTCGAGGGGCTGAACGCGATGATCGCCCAACTGCTCGGCGGCAATGTCACTCCGCAGGCGGAAGCGGCGCTCTCCGTGCTCGGCATGTTCGACGACATGGAAGCCTATGGTACGATGAAGGGCGGCACGATGATCGTAAACATGGTGGACAAGGAGCAGAACTCGTTCAAGACCATTTGCGGCAAGACCGGCGAGCTGATTCGTCAGTACGTGCCGGAAGCGAATTTGTAATATCCGTGGAAACAGAGAAAAGCGGCCGTCCTCGAAGAACGGCCGCTTTTCCTGAAACAGATGATGTATGGAGTCGATTACTTTGCAGCAGGTGCTGCCTGACGCCTTTGCGGGCAATCCGGAGCCGCCGAAATCGGACTTGTGGCTGCATGACGTGACATTCCGCAAGGGGGAGTATTATCTGGTCGAAGCCGCTTCGGGAACCGGAAAGTCTTCGTTGTGCAGTTTTCTGTACGGGGCCAGAACCGACTATGCGGGCCGCATCCTGTTCGACGCTGCGGACTGCCGGACGCTTTCCGTGGCGCAGTGGGGCGAACTGCGCCGCCGGTCGCTGAGCATGCTCTTTCAGGACCTGCGTCTGTTCGGGGAGCTGACCGTGGCGGAGAATCTCGCGCTGAAGAACGAACTTACCCACTTTTTGACACCGGACCGGATCGAGCGCCTGCTCGAAGCTGCGGGGATCGCCGGCAAGCGGGATACTCCGGCCGGGAAGCTCTCGTTCGGGCAGCAGCAGCGCGTCGCATTCATCCGCTGTTTGTGCCAGCCCTTCGATTTCATCCTGCTCGACGAGCCGGTGAGCCATCTCGACGCCGCCAACGGGGAGGTGCTCTCTGCGTTGCTGCTGGAGGGCGCGCAGGCGCAGGGAGCGGGAGTGATCGTCACCTCGGTCGGCAGCCGGCTCCGGCTGCCGTACCATAAAATCTTTACGTTATGAGGTTGCTTTGGAAATTGCTGCGCTGTCATCTGAGCATGGCCCAGACCGTCGGATTCACCCTCGCCGGATTGGTCGGCATGGCGATCGTGCTGACGGCTTTGCAGGCATACCGCGACGTCCTGCCGGTTTTCGACCGGCCCGATTCGTTCATGCGGGGCGATTATCTGGTGCTGTCGAAGCAGGTCGGGGCGCTTCAGGCGATCGGTCTGGGCAGCAGCGACTTTACGGCTGAAGAGCTGGCCGACCTGCGGGCGCAGCCCTTCGTGCGCGAAGCCGGGGCCTTCACGCCTGCCGATTACCGGATAAAGGGAACGGTCGGCATGGGCGGCGTGGAGCTTTCGACCTACCTGTTTTTCGAGTCGGTGCCCGACCGCTTCCTCGACGTCGGGGCAGAAAATTGGGATTACAAGGCCGGGGACAGGGATATTCCCATCATCATTCCGCGCAACTACCTGAACCTCTATAATTACGGATTCGCCCGGTCGCAGGGACTGCCGCAGATATCGGAAGGCATCTTCCGCCGGGTCTCACTCGGCATCGAGATTGCGGGTAACGGACATCGGGAGCAGTTCCGCGGGCGGATCGTCGGGTTGTCCAACCGTTTGAATACGATTCTGGTGCCCGATGCGTTCATCCGCTGGTCGAACGGGCGCTTCGGGAGCGGAGCCGCGAAACAGCCGGCGCGGATTATCGTCGAGACCGACCGTCCGGTCGATGCGGCCGTGACGGATTACCTCGCCCGCAAGGGCTATGAAGCCGAGGGGGACCGCCGGGACGACGGCAGGGCGGCCCGCTTCCTGCGGATCGCCGCGGGCGGCGTGGCCGGCGTGGGACTGGTGTTCAGCGCGATGTCGTTCTATATCCTGATGCTGAGTATCTTCCTGCTGTTGCAGAAGAACAGCGGCAAAATGGAGAACCTGCTCCTGCTGGGATATGCCCCCTCCCGTGTGGCGCGGCCCTATCAGCTGCTGACGCTCGGATTGAATCTGGGCGTGCTGTGCGTGGCTCTGCTGGCGGTGTGGCTGGTGCGTCTCTGCTATTTGCCCTCGCTGGCCGCCCTGCAGGAGGATTACCGGCCTGTGGGGTTGGGGTTTACGGTTTTGTGCGGCGTTGCGCTTGCGCTGTTGCTTTCGTTGTTCAACGGGGCGGCGATCCGCCGGAAAATCGACGGCCTGAATCGGGGGCGGCGCTGAGGCGCGGCAGTCCGGGCGGTTTGTCCGCAAACGCATGGCCGCAGAGCCTGGCGAATTGTATATTCCGCGGCGCAATCCCGCTCCGGAGTGCGGGAATCCGCGAAAAATGACTATCTTTGTCTATAGAACACGATATTAACCGAACAATGAACAGAATAGTAGCACCTTCGATGCTGTCGGCCGATTTCGGCCACTTGGAGCGCGATACGCAGATGATCGACCGCAGCGCGGCCGAATGGGTCCATATAGACGTGATGGACGGCGTTTTCGTGCCGAATATCTCTTTCGGATTTCCCGTGCTGAAAGCCATTCGCAAGGCGACGGCGAAGTGTCTCGACGTGCATCTGATGATCGTCGAGCCGGAACGTTACGTGGCGCGCTTCGCCGAGGCGGGCGCCGACGTGGTGACGTTCCATTACGAAGCCACCTACAACCCCAAGGGATGTATCGAAATGATCCGCAACGCGGGTGCAAAGGTGGGGGTGTCGATCAAGCCGGCCACTTCGGTCGAGGGGTTGCGCGACATTCTGCCGCAGATCGATCTGGTGCTGATCATGAGCGTCGAACCCGGTTTCGGCGGGCAGACGTTCATTCCCGCGTCGCTCGAAAAGATCGCGCAGCTGCGCGCATTGGCCGACGAGCTGGGGACGGAGACGATCATCGAGGTGGACGGCGGCATTTCGTCGCACAACGCGCACGAGGTTTTCGGAGCGGGCGCCGACGTGCTGGTGGCCGGCAACGCCGTGTTCGGGGCCGAGGACCCGCAGGCCGAGATCGTGAAGATGCTCAACGCCTGACGTGCCGTCCGGTCTCTTCGTCGAGTAGCAACCGCAGATCGCTTAGCAGCGCTCCGTCGTCGAAGTATTCGCTTCCGTAGGTGAGGTTGAATGCGTAATCGAATCCGGCGGGATTGGCGCCCTGATTGTGCTGGATGATCGTTTCGGCCTTGTCGAGGGCTTTCACCCAGCGTGCCTCCGGCGTCTGGCAGGCTTCGTACTCTTCCCATATTTCCCGTATCGTGGCTCCCGCTTCCGGCGGGAGCAGTCGTGTCAGCCGCTCCATGGCCGCCAGCTCCGAGGCGGCTTTGACTCCGGGCGCGGTCTGCGCAATGGCCGGAACGTCGCCGTCGAAGGCTTCGCCCAGATCGTGAATCAGACACATCAGCACCACCCGTTGCATGTCCAGTTCGGGCCGCTCGCCGGTCAGCACGGCGGCCAGCAGCGCCAGCCGCCACGAGTGTTCGGCGGTGCTTTCGTGCCGTCCTTCCGAGGTGTAGGCGGTGCGCAGTACGTTTTTCAACCGCTCGACTTCGCGGATAAACTGCAGGTATCGGATCAGTTTTTCCATGACAGACTTCGTTTCGGATTTCAAAGATAGCGAAAACCGGGAGACAAGGCGGAATTTATTTCGGGCTTCTCCGGGGAGTATCCTATCTTAGGACTTGCAAAGATAGCGATATGTCGGATTAAATCATTAACTTTGCGGTGATTTTACAGATGCCATGATTTCGTTAGACAACCTTACTGTAAGCTACGGGGGCTGGACCCTCTTCGACAATATCTCATTTCTGATCAACCCGAAGGACCGCATCGGTCTGGTGGGCCGCAACGGTGCGGGAAAAACCACGCTGCTGCGCATCATCACGGGCGAACAGCAGCCCACGTCGGGCCATGTGACCCTGAACGGCGAATGTACGATCGGCTATCTGCCGCAGACGATGCGCGTGGCCGACACCACGACGCTGGCCGAAGAGACGGCCAAAGCCTTCGATGAGGTGCTGCGGCTGGAGGCGGAAATCGCCTCTCTGACGCGCGAGATCGCCGAACGCACCGATTACGAAAGCGCCGGATACGAACAGCTTCTGCATCGTCTGAACGACGCGCAGGACCACTACCATATCCTCGGAGGTGACACCCGCGAAGCCGACATCGAAAAGACGCTGCTGGGCCTCGGATTCAAGCGCACGGATTTCGGCCGCGCCACGAGCGAGTTTTCGGGCGGCTGGCGCATGCGTATCGAGCTGGCGAAACTGCTGCTGCGCCGTCCTTCGATCTTTCTGCTGGACGAGCCGACCAACCACCTCGACATCGAGTCGATCCAATGGCTGGAGGAGTACCTGAAAAACTACAACGGGGCGGTGCTGCTCATCTCGCACGACCGCGCTTTTCTGGACAACGTGACCAACCGCACGGTCGAGTTGTCGCTGGGCAAGGTTACCGACTACAAGGTCTCCTATTCGAAATACGTCGTGCTGCGCGCCGAACGCCGGGCGCAGCAGATGGCCGCTTACGAGAATCAGCAGCGGATGATCGAGAAGACCGAAGAGTTCATCGAGAAGTTCCGCTATAAACCCACCAAGTCGAATCAGGTGCAGTCGCGCATCAAGCAACTGGAGCGGCTGGAGCGGCTCGAAATCGAGGAGGAGGATCTTTCGACGCTCAACATCAAATTCCCGCCTGCGCCCCGTTCGGGACAGATCGTGGCCGAGATCAACGAGGCCGGCATGTCGTTCGGGACGAAGCATGTCTTCAGCGGTGCGAATTTCATCATCGAAAAGGGCGACAAGATCGCGCTGGTAGGGCGCAACGGCGAGGGCAAGACCACGCTGGCGCGCATGCTGATCGGCCAGCTGACGCCGACCGAGGGTTCGGTGCGGCTCGGTGCCAACGTCAATATCGGTTACTACGCCCAGAATCAGGACGACCTGATGGACGGCGAATTTACGGTGTACGATACGCTCGACCGGGTGGCGGTGGGGGATATCCGCACCCGCCTGCGCGATATTCTGGGAGCGTTCCTGTTCCGCGGCGAAGACATCGACAAGAAGGTCAAGGTTCTGTCGGGCGGCGAGCGGGCGCGTCTGGCGATGGCCCGCATGATGCTCGAACCGCGCAACCTGCTGATTCTCGACGAGCCGACGAACCATATGGACATGCGTTCGAAGGACATCCTGAAGAATGCCATCATGAAGTACGACGGCACGGTCGTGGTCGTTTCGCACGACCGTGAATTTCTGGACGGCATGGTGCAGAAGGTCTACGAGTTCCGCGACGGCGGGGTGAAGGAGTACCTCGGCGGTATCTATTACTTCCTTGAAAAGCGCAAGCTGGAATCCCTGCAGGAGATCGAACGCCGCGACGCTCCGGCAAAACCGGCGGCGAATCCCGCGGCGAAATCCGCCGCGCAGCCCGCTGCGAACAGGGACGCCGCGGCGTCGGGGAAACTGACCTACGAGCAGCGCAAGGAGCAGGAGAAGCAGCTCCGCAAACTGCGCCGGGCGGTCGAGACGGTCGAAGCGGAGCTGGCCGAAATCGAGAAGCAGATCGCGGCGTATGATGCGAAATTCGCCGCCGCGACCGAATACAACGAAGCCGACTACAAGGCTTACAACGACCTGAAAGCCCGCTACGACCACCAGATGCACGAGTGGGAGAAGGCGTCGTACGAACTTGAAATAGTCGAAGAGCAGGGATAGCCTGCTCGGCCGCATCTCCGGTGTGCGGGATAGGCGATTGGAAAACAGTAAATCATACGGATATGGACAATATCATTTTCGGGATACGTCCCGTGGCCGAAGCGATCGAGGCCGGAAAACAGATCGAAAAGCTCTACATCCGCAAGGGCGCCGAGGGGCAGTTGATGTCGGAGTTGAGAGACCTCTGCTTCCGGCATAAGGTGCGTGTGCAGGAGGTGCCGGTCGAGAAACTCAACCGCCTGACGCGCGGCAACCATCAGGGCGTCGTGGCGCAGATCTCGGCCATCGAATATGTCGGGCTGGCCGATATTCTGGAGCGCGTGCCCGAAGACGAAACGCCGCTGGTGGTGATTTTCGACGGGGTGACCGACGTCCGCAACTTCGGAGCCATCGCCCGCTCGGCCGAGTGCGCCGGGGCGCACGGGCTGATTACGCCGCTGAAGAATTCGGCGCCGGTGAACGCCGAGGCGATCCGCTCGTCGGCGGGGGCGCTGACGGCGATTCCGGTCTGTCGCGTGGGTTCGATCCGCAATACGGTCAAACTGCTGCAAACCGAGGGATTCCAGATCGTCGCCGCGACCGAGAAGAGCCGCAAACTGCTTTACGACGCCGATTTCCGCAAGCCGACGGCTTTGGTGATGGGCGCCGAGGATACGGGCATCTCGAAAGAGGTGCTGAAACTCTGCGACGAGCAGCTGGCGATTCCGCTGATCGGCCATATCGAGTCGCTGAACGTCTCGGCGGGCGCCGTGATGCTGTTCGAAGCGGTGCGCCAGCGAATTGCCGAATAATTCATCGAACCGTATAATTGACCGAAGACCATGAAAGCGAAACTGGAACGTTATCTGCGCTGGCTCCGGGAGGGGTTTCTGCAGATGCTGCGCCTGCATCCCGTCGAGAGCGCGCTTACTGTATACGCCTGCGCCGGATGCCTGCTCACCTATGAGTTGGATTGGGACCACTCCCTTCCGAAACTGGCCCTCGCGGCGTTGTTTTTCGCCGTCGCGCTGGTCGTCAATAACCTTGCGGGCCGCGGCCCGTGGCGGCGCGTCTACTGGGTAAGCTGGACACCGATCGTCCCGCTGTCGCTCTGGGGAGGACTCGAAGCGTGGATAGTCTCGGAGCCGGCTTTCCTGACCTTCGGCATACTGGTCCCGCTGGCGCTGCTGATGTGCCGCCGCGCCGTGCACAACGAACGTTTCGTCTGCGACGCGCTTTTGTGGCTGCGGTCGGGCGTGCTGGCGGTGTTCTTCGCCAATGTCGCCCTCGGACTGTTCGGGGCGATTCTCTTCTCCACGACCTATATCTTCGGGCTGGAGGGGGCGTGGATCGACCATGTGTGGACCTATGCGCTGATCGTTTTCGAGACCTTCGCCGTGCCGGTACTCTTCCTGATGATGGCGGACCGCTGGCGGGAAGCCGGGTACGAGAGCAACCGCATTCTCGAAATCCTGCTCAACTACATCGTCGCTCCGGCGCTGCTGATCTATACGGCCATTCTCTACCTCTATATGGCCAAAATCCTCGTTACGTGGTCGCTGCCCGAAGGCGGCGTCGCCTATCTCGTGTTCGGATTCACGCTTTTCGCGCTGGCCGAGAAGGCGCTGCAGTTCCTGATGCGGAAGCGGCTTTACGACTGGTTTTTCGACCGGTTCAGCCTGATCTCGCTGCCGACGCAGCTCCTGTTCTGGGTCGGTGCGATTCGCCGTACGAGCGAATACGGGCTTACCTCGCCGCGTATCTACCTGCTTGTCTGCGGCGGTCTGATGACCCTTTGCGTGGTGCTGTTCCTCTCCCGGCGCGCGGGACGCTATATGTATGTCTGCCTGACGGCTTTCGCGGTCTTCGCGGCGTTCGCTTACGTGCCGTCGCTCGAACCCGAACGGCTGGCCGTGCGCTCGCAGGTCGGCCGCGCCGTCCGCATTGCGGAATCCCTCGGACGGCTCGGCAACGACGGGCGTTTGATCCTGACCCCCGTGCCGCCGGCCGACAGCGTATATCGGGAGGCGTATCACGGACTTTATGAATCGCTGAAGTTCGTCGAGAGGCGCGATACTGCGGTCTTTGCCCGGTTCGGGACCGAACTTGACGAGTTTGCCGCAATATTCCCGGAGCGGATGCGCAGCTACGTGAGGTGGGGTTGCGATTACTGCAATTCATATTGCGTCAATAATATCATCGAACTGGAAGCGCCCGTCAATGCCCGGTTCGAGGTAAATGCCGAATATCCGCATTACTATATGAATCTTCGGGGCTGGAGCGACTGCAGCTATCATTTCGGTGGCGATACGCTCCGGCTGTTTCTGGGCGAGGAGCGTGCCGTGCACCGGATTCCCTGCCGGGAACTGCTCGAACGCCAGCTGAAAGAGAGCGGATTCGAACCCTCCGAAGGGTGTGAGCCGACGTCCGATCAACTGTTGCGGCTGCTGGACTACCGCGACGACCGTTGCCGGATTCTGTTCGAGAATATCAAGTTGGAACGTACGGATTCGGCCGTTGTAATACAGGGACTGTCGATCAATGCCGTGCTGATGCGATGATTTCGACCGTGACGCATCCCCGGCTGGGCGAGGTGACTCTTTCCCGGACGCGGCGCGCACGCCGTATCTCGATCAGCGTGCGCGGTACGGGGGCCGTGCGGGTCTCTTTTCCGTACGGCGTTTCGGTCCGCAGGGCCATGGAGTTCCTCGACCTGAAGGCCGACTGGGTCGAGCAGGCCCGCGTGCGTATGGCGGCCCGGATGCCTGTGGAACCCCCGCTTCCGCCCGCCGAGGCCAAAGCCCGCATCGAAGAGCTGCGCCGCGCCGCCAAAGCCGATCTCCCGGCGCGTATCGAGCGGCTGTCGCAGCTGACGGGGCTGAAATACGCCAAACTCACGATTCGGGCTTCGCGTACCAAGTGGGGGAGTTGTTCGGGGCGTAATACCATTTCGCTGAGCCTTTTTCTGATGACCCTGCCCGAACACCTGCGCGATTACGTGATCGTCCACGAACTCTGCCATACCGTCCACCACAACCATTCGCCGCGTTTCCATGCGCTCGTGGACCGCATGGTCGGGGGCAATGAAAAAGCCCTTAACCGTGAGTTAAGGGCTTTCGCAATCCGTTGAGCCTCGGCAGTCCTATTTCTGGCCGAGTATCTCCTTTTCACCCTTGTAGGTGAACGCCATGAATACGATCGAGAGGAAGCAGGCCGCGATGAGCAGGATAAACGTCCAGTCCCAGCCTGCGGCTTCGGCCACGGAGCCGATCACGATATTGGCCAGAATGGCCGTGCCGAGGAAGTAACCGAAGAATCCGGTCAGTCCGGCGGCCGTTCCCGCCGCGTTTTTCGGAGCGAGGTCGAGCGCCTGCACGCCGATGAGCATTACCGGACCGTAGATGAAAAATCCGATGGCGATCAGCGACATGGTGACGATGAAATAGTTCGACGAGAACTGCCAGTAGAGGAAGATGAATACCGCGACGATCGCCATGAAGAGGATCGTGGGAACGGCGCGCCGTCCGTGGAATACCTTGTCGCTCAGCCAGCCGCAGATCAGCGTGCCGGGAATGGCGGCGAACTCGTAGGCGAAGTAGGCCCAGCCGGCCTGCTTGATGTCGTAACCCTGCGCGTCGCGGAGGTAGGTCGGGGCCCAGTCGAGACATCCGTAGCGTACCATGTAGACGAAAGCGTTGGCGATGGCGATGAACCACAGCAGTTTGTTGTTCAGGACGTATTTGAAGAAGATTTCGCGGGTCGTGAGCACTTCCTCCTGCTTGGCGCTGTAATTTTTCGGGTAGTCGTTGCGCCATTTCTCCACCGAGGGAAGGCTGCACGACTGCGGCGTGTCGCGGATGAGCACGTAGGCGAGGATGGCGATGAAGATCGCGACGACCGCCGGGAAAAGATAGGTTCCTATCAGGAAATAGAGTTCTGTGTGGCTGCCGCAGAACCATGAGCCGAACCAGATGGCGCCGTAGACGGCCATCGGGCCGACCAAAGCCCCGCCCACGTTGTGGGCGCAGTTCCAGATCGACATCTTCGTGCCGCGCTCCTTGATCGAGAACCAGTGGGTCATGACGCGGCCGCACGGAGGCCAGCCCATTCCGTTGAACCAGCCCACGAGGAAGTTCAGGACCGCCATGATGAAAATGGCCAGCCGCTTGTGCTCCGGGCCGAGCAGCGTAACCGGAACGATCATGAACATCATCGACAGGGCGGCCAGCACCAGTCCCAGCGGCAGGAATACGCGCGCGTTGCTGCGGTCGGAGACACTTCCCATCAGGAATTTGGACAGGGCGTAGGACACGGCGTTCATTGCCAGCACGATGCTCAGTTCGCTCTGGTCAAAGCCGAGCAGGGCGAGCTCCGGGATCGCCATCGAGAAATTTTTCCGGACGATGTAGAATCCGGCGTACCCGATGAAGATGCCGAGAAACACCTGCAGACGCATGCGTTTGTATTTCGCATCGACCTTGTCGGCCTCCATTTCCGGTTTATAGGCAGGGGGTTGAAGAATTTTCCACATAATTGACGTGGGGCTCGACGCAGGAACCCGATTGAGTTGAAGTTGGTATTGGTTCATTCATGGCGACGTGCGTCCCTGCGTCGGACCCGCGTCGGGGCGTTCGGCTACGCCCGGTCATTTTCCAAATCCTCCCGAATCCCTCCTCGCGGAGAGGAGAAATTCGGGATTCTTCGGATTTGTTCCCTATAAAAGTTGTTTCGTTCGTTCGGTCTAAGCCTCGGCTTCTCCTGCAAAGATATAAGTTTTCGCCAATTCCGTGAAATCTTTTACCTGCCCGTCGATCCATGCCTGATCGCGTCCGAGTTCCTTGGCCATGAGCTGAGCCACCTTCGGAGCCGCGGCCATCGCTTCGCGGGCGTCGACGAAGAGCAGGCGTACGCGGCGCGAAAGCACGTCTTCGACCGTCATGGCCATCTCTTCGCGCACGGCCCAGAGTACTTCGGCATAGGTGTAGCCGTACTTCGGCGAGAGTTTTTCGCCCAATTCAGGCTGCTGCTTGATAAGCTCCAGAATCTTCGGCTCGTCGCTGCCGTATACGTACATGTGGTCCGTCAGATCGGGATTCTTGCGGTAACCGTGGATGTGCAGTTTCTTGGTGACGCACTTGCGGGCCGGAAGTTTCGCGACTTCGATCGCCTTGTCCACCGTGTCCTCGGCCATCAGACGGTACGAGGTCCACTTGCCGCCCGTGATCGTAACCAGACCGTTGTCCGATACGATGATCTTGTGGCTGCGCGAAATCTCCTTCGTGTTCTTGCCCTCCTTCTTGGGCGCCGCC
>ENA-ORTV01001901-ORTV01001901.1-human-gut-metagenome-genome-assembly--contig:-NODE-1901-length-21382-cov-3.136400_pt1 | contig 21382 bp, 20 predicted proteins | sample MGYA00241915_ERZ509194 | MGnify/ENA primary metagenome ERZ509194 (study PRJEB26280, sample SAMEA2338810) | human gut metagenome | biome: human gut; feature: human-associated habitat; material: faeces... | reverse complement strand
TAAAAAATAACCAATTGAATTTTCATCACGATAAGATTTCAAAACTTTTAAATAAAAAAACAGTTAAAAAATATAAATTGAATAAAATAGTTAATATTATTCTTTTAAAAAAGATAATAGAAAATGATAATTCAATTTTTAACGATAATGAATTTAATGATATTTTAAATAATAAAAAATACGCTCCGTTTTTTGACAAATATATGCTCAATTTATTCAAATTTTATCAAAAAAGGGGATATAAATACACCTATTTAAGGCGTTTAAATGTCTTCTTACATAATATATATTATCGGAATATATCTAAAAGCTACAAAACAGCTCTGAATACCCTTAGAATTAACGAAATTTCAATTAAGCTTAAAATACAGGATGCAAGAAAAGCACTTATTGATGATAGTAATACATATAATTACATATTTCTTGATGCTTTTACTCCGTCAAAATGCCCATGCTTATGGAGTTTGGAATTTTTTAAGCTGTTATATAATCATTTAGACAGTGATGGAATGATAATGACTTACTCTAATTCAGCTAATATAAGAAATGCACTTATTGAAGCTGGATTTTATGTCGGTAAAATTTATAACAAAGAATTTGATAAATACACAGGTACAATAGCTGTTAAAAACAATAAGCTTATAAAACATGAACTCTCAGAATACGATTTAGGGCTTATGAAAACTAAAGCAGGTATATTTTATCGTGATGAAAATTTATCGCTTGATAACGAGGCAATAATCGAGGTTCATAATAAAGAAGTTGAAAATTCAAATCTAATATCAAGTTCTAAATTTATTAAATCTTACAAAAAGAATAGATTATAATTAAGAAAAATTATTGGTATATATCTACACGATATACGTTCTTTAATTCTTACTCATCTGAAACTTTTTTTAAATCAATTTCATATCCTAAAATTTTTGCAAACAATTCAAAATCTTCAAAACGCAGAGTGCCCAGACGCATTTTATGGGATAATCCGTCAAGTGTAAATTTTTTACTGCTGTTTTCTGATGCTATTCTTGCAAGTTCTTTAAGTGTAATTCCCTCTTTTGCAAGTAATATTTTCACATATTCTTTTGCAGTCATAAGCTCTCCTTGTATAATTCTACAAATTATTGATTATATTGACAATTTATTGATAAAGGGTTATAATAATAGACGTATATATCAATAATTAGTTTTATTTATCAATTTTGTTGTAATAATACTTAATCATAGGAGGAGGATTGATGAAAAAGAACGCGTTTACTCTGGCAGAGGTTTTGATTACACTCGGCGTTATCGGTGTAGTTGCGGCAATGACTATGCCTGCATTAATTTCTAATCATAATAAATCAGTTGTTGAAGCAAGATTAAGCAAAGCGTATAATGTCTTTTCAAATGCAATTCGTCTTTCAGAAATAGATAACGGAATGATGAAGGATTGGCCGACAGGCGCTAATTTAGATATGGACAATTTTTGGAACGTATATATAAAACCTTATTTTGTTGGCGCTAAATTATGCTTAGATTGCACTGAATGCGGTTATCCTAATAATTGCAATACAGACCCGTTTAGACAAAAATGGTCTGGAGATGGAAACTGGGGTTTAGTATCTAGTTCATCAAGAATTCTTTTCCAGCTTAATGACGGAACAGTTATATTTTTCCCGAGAAATACATCCCATTCTGATGGCAGCCCTGCGTGTGTATCCTCTTTATTTATTGATATAAACGGTCCTAAAAAGCCTAATGAAGCAGGCAGAGATGTTTTTTATTTCGACAGAAACTATAAATCAGGAATAATTTCTGCACCCGAAGGTGACTGCAAAACCAGCAGGTCATCCTGCTCATATGTAATTATGTCTAACGGTTGGAAAATACCTAATGATTATCCGTATAAATTTTAAGGTAAATTAAGTTTTTGCATTAAATACAAAAGTTTATATAATATACCTATGAATAAATATGATGTAATAGTAGTCGGCGGAGGAACAGCAGGTTGTGCTGCAGCATACACTGCGGGCAAACTCGGATTAAAAACTTTACTTATTGAAAAAAACATACATCTTGGCGGCACAATTACTTCTGCTCTTGTTGTTCCGGCGATGAAATCAGGTGAACATCAAATAAATACTGAGTTTTATCAAGATTTAATTCATGAATTACACGCTTTAGGCGGGCAGGCGACTTATCAAAACAATCCGGGTTGGTTTAATCCTGAACTGACAAAAATTGCTTTAGATAATCTAATGGTAAAAGCCAATGTAGAAGTGTTTTTCGATACCCACATAAGGGATATTGCTATCGAAAACAAGCAGGTTAAGGCTGTTATAATTTCCAAGGAAATGTTATCTGTATATAACGATAAGATAGAAGTTCAGAATAAAAGTTTATCAGTATCTATCGAAACGAGATATATTATTGATGCAACAGGAAATTGTGAAATCGGAAAACTTTGCGGTTGTGAATTTCTGGAAAAACAAGAAGAACAACAGCCTGTAAGTTTAAGATTTATGATGGGTGGAGTAGATGTTCCGCATTTTGCTGTGTGGCTTAAAAACTATGATAATGACAGAAATGTTACTACTGTTGAGGATATAAACGGTTTTATACACCTTTCTACTGCATATACTTGGGATAAGGACAAAAAATGGGCTCTGGCTCCTTTGTTTGAAGATGCAGTTGCAAAGGGCATACTTAAAGACCACGACAGGAACTATTTCCAGATATTCACAGTAGCCGGAATGCCATCTACCATTGCGTTTAACTGTCCGAGAATCATTGATTACACAGAAACACTTCAGGTGGCTAATATGTCAAAAGCCTTGCTGTTAGCGCGCAGGAACATATTCAGGCTTGCTAATTTTTGCAGAGAATACTTTCCTGGATTTGAAAATGCTTATATCTCAAATATTGCAGATATGCTTGGCGTAAGAGTTTCCAGACGTATTAAGGGTAAGTATGTTTACACAATTGATGACGTAAAATCAGGAAAAACATTTGAAAATCCTGTTGTTGTATCAAATTATCCTGTTGATGTTCATTCTGACAAACGCGATAAATCAACTTTGCAGACTGTGAAAGACTACACACTGCCTTTAGAAAGCTTAATGTCAGCCGATATTGACAATCTTTTTGTTGCAGGCAGATGTATATCGGCAGACTTTATGGCTCAAGGAGCTTTGCGCGTTCAGGCAAGCTGTTTTTCAATGGGTGAAGGAGTTGCAAAATACATTGCTAAGGCTTTTTAATCTTGCCCATAAGTATTTGTGCAGCATTCAATAAAGGATCTATTGTTGGAGAATAAGGCGGAGCATAGGTTAAATCATTTTTATAAAATTCATCAACTGTCATCTTTGACAAAAGCGCTGCTGTTAATGAATTAATTCTCTTATCAGCATCACCTGCACCTACTGCCTGAGCTCCCAAAATCAGCCCTGTATCATAATCAGCAATAAGTTTTAAGGTAATATTATTTACGTTAGGCATATAACCTACTTTATCATTTTTTGTTACAGTAACTGACACAGGCTTATAACCCAATGTTGTGGCCTTTTTCTCTGTTAATCCTGTCATAGACATTGTTAAATTTAAACATCTGGTTACTGCAGAGCCTAATACTCCATGAAATTTATCAAATCCGCCGCAAGCATTTATTGCTGCTGTTCTGCCTTCTTTATTTGCATTTGAACCTAAAGGCATCCAGATTTTTGAATCACTTATTACAAGATGTTCTTCAACACAGTCACCGCAGGCATATATGTCCTTAATGCTTGTTTCCATTCTTTCGTTTACTTTTATTGCACCTGTAACACCAAGCTCTATTCCTGCATCTTTTACGATTTCAACATTTGGAGTAACACCGGCACATAAAACAACAAAGTCGGTTTCAAATTCTTTTCCTGTACCTGTTCTTACAGATTTAACCCCGTCTGCATCACCAGATAGTTCAGTTACAATTTCTGATGTTAATATCTCAAACCTGCCGTCATTTATTGAATTTAACTGTTCCTCAATGAGTTTTGACATATCCTCATCAAAGATTGTCATAACGTAAGGTGCATATTCAATCACCGTAACAAATAGATTTTGTCTGACTAATGCCTCTAAAACCTCCATGCCTATGTAGCCTGCTCCGACTACGGTTGCACGCTTAGACTTTAATGCTTTTTCTTTTATGGCAATACCGTCTTCTATTTTTCTTAATGTAAAGACGTTTGGAAGATTAACATTTTTTATATGTGGAATAACGGGACGTGCTCCTATTGCAATAATTAATTTATCATAATCAACAAGAAATGCCCTTTGAGTGTTTAAATCCTGAATTAAAACCTGTTTTGATTCGGGAATAATTTTAACGGCTCTGTTTCTCAGATGAATATGTACGTTTTTTTCTTCAAAATCTTCAGGAGAGCGCACCAGAAGAAGTTGATAATCTTCAAAGTTACCCTCTATATAATAAGGAAGACCGCACGCCGAATAAGATATATGCGTATCATCTGTGTACAGATTTATTTCAGCTTCAGGAAGTTCTCTCCTTGCTTTAGCTGCTGCTTTTGCCCCTGCGGCAACACCGCCCAATATTACAATTTTCATACTCAAAATATAACTGACACTTTAAAAATAAACATTGTACAATGAGCTAATTTATACCTGATGTATTTAAAATTACACCTTTCATGAATTCACAGTAAGAATCAATGTCTTCCTCAAATTTTTCAACTTTTTGAACTAAATTTGTAATATCAACAATTATTTTTTCATCTTTTAGTTTTTCGTACATAAGATACACTCCCAATCAAAGCTATGACTAACCTGTATAGTTAGTTACGGATTAATGTGTATAAAACTTTAAAGATTTTTTCTACATTGTTACAAAGATTAACCATAACTAGCAAAAAAGTTTTTTTATAGCTTTTAATCAACTTAAAAAGGAGTTTTTATGGAAATAAGAAATAATTATTCTAAAACTGCATTCAACGGAATTATACACAATTCAACATATTCACAGGTTAAGAAATACGCTGTTTCTATTGGCGAAAAAGATAAGTTTGAAGCATTAAGCAAATCTTTTGATAAGTTAGGTCCTAACTTAGACTTGGAAATTAGCGCAAGACATGTAAAAAGACCTTTTGAAGGCAATCGAATAATTATACAGCTAAAATCAACGATTGCTGAAAGAAGGAGAGCATTTGAACTTTTTCATAGCACAAATGAAGAAGTTCCAAAGCATATTTATGAAGTTATGCAGCAGCTTACAGATGCAAGTTCAGCCTTATACAAAAGGACTTTTAGCTAATCAATTTCATTATAAACAAGTTTTTTGCGCAAGTTCCATTGAATAAGGGTTAGAACAAGTATAAGTGTGAATAAAACGTAAGCAATTGCTGAAGCTTTTCCTACATTAAAGTATTCGAAAGCATTTTTGTATATTGCATAAACCAAAACATTTGTACTGTCTAAAGGTCCTCCCTGTGTCATCAAATATATGAGGTCGAAAACCTGAAATGAACTTATTGCAGTAATAATTACAACAAAAAATATTGTAGGCGATAAAAGTGGCACCGTTACATTTTTAAAGGTTTGAACAGGCGTTGCTCCGTCAATTTTAGCGGCTTCAAACAAGCTCTGGGAAATTCCGCTTAATGAGGATAAAAATATTACCATATTATAACCTATAAGCTTCCATACAGAAACGATAATAAGCGCAGGCATTGCAAAATGAGTATCATAAAGCCAGTTAATATGTAAATGTAATATATGATTTAAAAGTCCTATATTAGGATCAAAAATCCACTCCCAAACAACGCCAATAACTATCATAGGTGTTATGAACGGTAAAAAGTAAGCGGTTTTATAAAATTCCGAGCCTCTGATTTTTGAATTTAAAATACAAGCAAGAATTAAAGGAATAATAACACCGAAAATTGAAGTCGTAAGAGCAAACACAACAGTATTCCAAAATATTTTATAAAACAAAGGTTCAGAGAAAATTTCTTTATAATTTGCAAGCCCCACAAATTGGATAGGATTTAACAAATCCCACTTTGAAAAGCTCAAACCAAATGAACATATAACAGGTATTATTATAAATATAAAAGTACCAATTAATGCAGGCAGGATAAATACCCACCCCGCAAAACTCTGGTTATTTAGAGTATTATCAAGAAATTTTTTCATGCTATAATTATACAATAATTATTAAATTAGGGAGAGATATTAAGATGAAAAAATATGAACACGCTTTCGGCAAGAATGATATAAGAGGAATATACGGCGATGATATAACCGAAGAATTATATTACAATACAGGTCGTGGCTTTGTTGACTGGCTTAAAAAAGAATCAGGCTTAAAAGAAGCTGATATGTGGATTACAATCACAATTGATGCAAGAACCCACTCCCCGTCACTGGAAAAAGCATTATCAGACGGCATAACTTCAACAGGTGCAAACGTTGTTAAATTAGGACTTGCACCAACTCCAATAGGCTATTACTCCGAAGTTGTCGGTCTTCCCAAAGATATAACTGACGGTAAAAATGTAATTGCAGCTGCAATCATTACAGCAAGCCATAACCCCAAAGAATACAACGGTTTGAAAATGACTTATGCTAAAAGAACTCTTTCTGAAAGCCAAATCGCAGAAGTAAAAGAGCATACTTTTAAAGAAATGAAGTTTCCGTCAGAACCAAGTATTCCGCAAGGACAAATTAAAGAATATAACATTATTCCTGATTACATAAAAGAAATGAAAGAAAAATTCGGTCAAATAGGTAAAGGTATTAAAGTCGTTGTAGACAGTGCGAATGCAACAGGCGGCGTTGTAGGTCCGCAGTTGTATAAAGAACTCGGATGCGATGTTATAGAATTATTCTCCGAACCAGACGGAAATTTTCCTAATCACCACCCAAATCCAAGCGTTGAAAAAACATTGGATACCTTGAAAGAGGTAGTCGTTGAAAACAAAGCAGATATTGGTATTGCATATGACGGCGACAGCGACAGAATAGGTATTGTGGATCAAAACGGCAAGTTCTTAACAGGTGACAAGCTTTTACTTATTTATGCAACAGATTTAATTGAAGATTGCAAAAATAACGGAACTTGTCCTACTGTTGTAAGTGAAGTTAAATGTTCGCAAGTTCTTTATGACACAATTGATAAGCTCGGTGGACAGGCTGTTATGTGTAAAACAGGACACGGTTATATAAAAGATAAAATGAAAGAAACAAATGCATTGCTTGCAGGTGAAATGAGCGGTCATACTTTCTTTAAGGACAGATATTACGGATTTGATGATGCAATATATGCAGGATGCAGAATAATTGAAATTATTGCTAATCACAAAAAAATTAATCCTGACTTTAAAATTTCCGATATGCTAAAACCTTTTGATGAAGTATGTTCTTCAGAAGAAGTTCGTTTTCCATGTCCAAATGAACTGAAAAAATCTACTTTGGAAAAAGTTAAACAGTGTGTTGAAGAAGACAAAAATTTATTCGGTTCTGAAATTAAAGAAATAATCACTCTTGACGGTATGAGAATTGTATTTGACGGAGGATTTGCTCTTATAAGACAAAGCAACACAGAGCCTGTATTTACATTAAGATTTGAAGCGAAAAACAAAGAAGAATGTGAAAAATTTAAATCTTGTATGATAAATACTTTAGAAAATATTTTAAAATAGCAAAAAATAATTAAGAAATTAAACAAAAGATTACAAGGCACTTGCATTGTAATCTTTTTATTGTTATTATATTTTTTGTCAGAAAAGTTACTCACGAATATTTTACCAAAGGCTTTGATTAGCTTTATTTTTGGTATATTCGTTGCCACGCACGCAGACACTTAGATTTTATAAAAAATTGTATAATGTGCGTAAATAAATAATTAGAAATTTAAATGAAAGGTAAAATCAATGGATTTAGAAAACAAAGATGAAGTAACATTACAGGAAGCAACCGGTGATACAGTTGAAGATAAAGCTCCGGCTCATGCACCTGTTGAAGCACAAGAAACAGAAGAAAGACCGGCTCGCGGACAAAGAAAAGGTCGCGGTAAAAAACAAAAAATTGAAACAACTGAAGAAAAACCTCAATCAGAATGGATTGAACGTGTTGTTCAAATCCGTCGTGTAACTAAAGTTGTTAAAGGCGGTAAAAAATTAAGCTTCCGTGCCATTGTTATCGTTGGTAACAAAAAAGGTCAAGTAGGTGTTGGATGTGCTAAAGCAGCAGAAGTTATTATCGCTATCCAAAAAGCTATCGCTGACGGAAGAAAAAATTTAATTACAGTACCTATCTTCAAAACAACTATTCCTCATCCTATCACAGGACGTTCAGGTGCAGGTGCAGTTATGCTAAGACCTGCTGCTCAAGGTACAGGTATTATCGCAGGCGGTGCGGTTCGTTTAGTTCTTGAACTTGCAGGTATTGAAAATATCTTAGCAAAATCTTTAGGTTCTAAAGCTCCTCTTAACGCTGCAAACGCAACTTTAGAAGCTCTGAAAGCTCTTACTCCCTTCAAAGAAGTTGCGGAAAAACGCGGCTTAACAATGGCTGAACTATTGAATTAGTGCTTCGTATGTAGCCGTATCAGGTTATTGTTTTAATCTGAAACAATTTAGTAATATAAGATAAAGGAATAAATAAAATGGCAAAAACAGAATTAAAACCAATAAAAATTAAACTTGTAAGAAGCCTTATCGGTGCTTCTGAAAAACAACGCAGAGTTGTTGCAGGTTTAGGCTTGACAAAACAAAATCAGGTTGTAGAACATTACAACAGTGCAACTATATTAGGTATGGTAAACAAAGTACCTCACTTAGTTGAAATCGTTGATTAGTAAAAACTGATTGATTGCGTATAACCTATTGGTGATAGTGAAAGCGAGCAATCATACAAGAAAATAAAGGAATTAATAAAATGACAATTACATTAGAAGATTTAAGACCTGCAGAAGGTGCTACACATAAAATTAAAAGAGTAGGCAGAGGTCGTTCATCAGGCAGAGGTAAAACTTCTTGCCGCGGTCATAACGGTGAAGGACAACGTTCAGGAAGCTCTGCTAAAAGAGGTTTTGAAGGCGGTCAAATGCCGGGGTACAGACAAATGCCGAAATTAAAAGGCTTTAAACTTATCAACCAGCTTAAATATGCTGAAATCAACGTAGGCAGAATTGCACAATACGGAATGAAAGAAGTTTCTCTTGAAATCTTGAAAGAAGCAGGCAGAGTTCATCCGTCTTGTGTAGGTTTAAGAGTTTTGGGCAACGGTGAATTAAAAGACGCTGTTACCGTAAAAGCTTGTTATGTAACACCATCAGCTAAAGAAAAAATTGAAAAAGCAGGCGGAAAGGTTGAGTTAGTATAATGGCACAAGGAATGAAAATGCCGACAACTGATGATTTAATGTCAATGTGGCAGGCTTCCGGATTGAAAGAAAAAATAATCTTTACTTTCCTTATGATTGCCGCATTCAGATTTGGTGTTCAGATGCCTTTGTTTGGTATAAATAACCAAATATTCTCAAATATTGCGCAAGGAAACAATATCATAGGATTTTTAGATTTGTTTTCGGGCGGTGCTTTAGGTAAAGTTTCAATATTTGCACTGGGTATCGGACCCTACATTACATCATCAATTATTATCCAGCTTGTTTCTGTTGTAATTCCTTCTTTGGAAAAACTCCAGAAAGAAGAAGGTGAAGCAGGCAGAAGAAAACTGTCACAGTATACACGTATTTTTACGGTTGTATTAGCTGTGTTTCAGTCTTTAATCTTTATGTTATACCTGCATCATTTACCGGGAGCAGTTTTGCCTAACGTTAATCCGATTATGTTCTTTATAAGTTCAATTGTTGTATTAACTGCAGGTTCTGTTCTTGTAATGTGGATTTCGGAACTTATTACAGAAAAAGGTATCGGTAACGGCGGATCTTTAATAATCTTTATCGGTATCTTATCAGGTATCCCGATTTACGCATCAAGAACAGCACAAATTGTTGACAACAATTCCATGATGCAATTAGGACTTTTGGTTTTACTTTTAATATTTTTTGCGGCTATGATTTTCATTGTAATCATGCAGGAAGCAGTAAGAAAAGTTATTATCGTAAACCCCAAAAGACAGGTCGGAAACAAGGTATATGGCGGCATGAATTCGTTTATTCCGTTTAAACTTAACCCCGGCGGTGTTATGCCTATAATCTTTGCTATTGCAATTTTGCTTTTCCCTTCTACTATATTAAGTTTGGTGGGACAGGCTAATTTCAAAAGCGAGGCTGTAAAAAATGTAGTTATTCATTTAAATCAGGTTTTAAGTCCTGACGGTATTGTATACTATGTTTTATATTTCTTGCTTATTGTTGCATTGACATTCTTCTATGCATCAATTATGCCGAATATGCAGCCTAAAGATATTGCGGATAACTTAAAGAAATACGGTTCATCAATTCCGGGTGTAAAACCTGGCAGACCGACAGCGGAAGCTCTTGATAAAATATTAACCAAAACAACATTTATCGGAGCTATGGGACTTGGGATTATTGCTCTTGTTCCGTCACTGGCAAGTTATGTAACAAACATAAAGACTTTGCAGGGTATCGGAGCAACTTCATTAATAATCATGGTCGGTGTTGCGCTCGACTTGATTAATCAGGTAAGAACACACCTATTGGCAAGAAATTATGAATCGTTCTTAAAAGAATAATCTGATAGATATAACAAGCCCCCTTATATGGGGGCTTGTTATTAATCAATATCTGAAATAAATTTTATTTGATTACTTAATTTATCCATTTGCTTTTTATTTATATTTTGACGTACCATATAAGCAGATTTAATAAAATCATTAATATCTGGACTTTCAACACTCTCAGCAGTTTTTATAATAATAGATTTTATACTACTATTTGAATATCGCTGATCAATATTTCTAAATAATGTATTAACAAGTGGGGTTGTATCGCCAATATTTATATTCATATCAGCAAGAATTTTATCAACAATAAGCTTTGAAGTTTCATAATCTGCAGGTTTTATCACAGTTTTTATTGGAGTGATTGAAGAATTTAGAATACTTTCATCTATACATTCTGGAAAGTTACTTGTATTAAAAAAAGTTGTATAATATTTTTCTGATACAGTGGGAATTAAATCTTTAATCTCATCAAAGACAGGAGAAGATTTATCTAATAAATTTTCTGCTTCATTTAAAACAATTATTGTTCTGGTTAATTCATTACCACTATTTTCATAAAGTTTTTTTGCATTATTCAAATAACTTTTAATAAGTTTTAATGATTGCTCAGGAGGATAATCACCACAATTTATGATTTTTACATCTGACAATGATTGCTCTGCAAGCGCTTTTGCAAAAGAGGTTTTACCATTGCCTGACGGTCCATAAAATAATACGGAATTAGGAACAGTAGCTTTTTGTGAAGTTTTTGACATCATTACAGACTTATAAATAAAATTGTCTGTTAGTTGTTTCTTAACACCATTATAACCAGCTAATTTATTAAAACCTTTATCTTTACCTAAATTTTTCATTTGTTTAATAAATTTAACTATTACTTTTTCATCATCCTTGATACTGCTCGCATCAGAACTTGATAATAATTCATCTAATTGTTTAAATTCATCATTTAAGTCTCTAAGAGCTTTATTTCTCTCCATGTAGGCTGAAATTCTTTCATTTATAGAACCGCTATGAAAATGAACAGAGTCTTCTTTAATTAAATCCGCTAAAGCAACTTTTAATTCGGAAAGAGATCTTGCAGTCGAATTTCCAAAGTAAACACTGTCATAAGGATATATAATTTTGTTCTGTTGCTTGGAACGATTGCTATAATTAGAATATGTATTATAATTTAATAATGGTAATATTTTCATAAAAATGCTCCTTTATATTTGAAACTGAACATTAAACCTGTGAGGTGCAATAGATGCCTGCTCAAAAGCATCTAAATCTTTATCAGTTCTTAAAATTGCCGTAGCATATGAATTTTCAAAACTTAATTCCATAATATTTTTAAACCTTGCAATTCTTTTTACAGCCTCAATATTATCTGGTTCTTGCAAATGTTTATCAATATTAATTAAATCAATAAGAACTTTATTTTTAGAAGTGTCAGCTTTCTTTATATATTTGATAAATTGGCTTAACCCACTCATATAGTCGTCGAAATTAACGGTTTTAACCGGAATATCGGTAATATCAGCTATTTGTTTAAGTAAATTATTACTCTTTTCTATGTCACCGTAAAATAGTATTCCTTTAGGTCGTGTTTCATCATATATATTTCTGGATAAAGGAACTAAAATTTCCATTTTAATTCCATTTGGTTTATCATAAGCAATTTCTATATTTTGAAGTTTTGAATTTACTTTTTTAACAGCATCTCTAACATCGTCTTCCAATGTAGAATATGGTAATGTATAAATAGGACAAGTTTTTTCATATGGCAAATTTTCTCCACATATACCTATTTTAGCTTTTTCAAGTTTATTATACTGTTCTTCAGATAAAGTATTTTCAATATATGCTAACAGAGGTTTTCCTGTAGTATCCTTATAATCTAAAGCCTTAATCAAATCGCCGTCAAATGTTTCGTTTCTTACTTTGTAAATTGGAACTTTCAATTCCTTACCTAAAAATTTAACAATATTATACTTATTTTTATCCTTGTTTACTATTGAAAAGAAAGCACTTTCACCATTATTCAATGCTTTTATAAAGCCTGGTATATCAGTTTCAAGCATAACGAACCTGGAGATACTTTTAGCCATTTGTACAACATCATCAGTTAAACGGTTAAATTTACGATAATCTGATGTGAAATCAAGATTTTTATTTAGTGAAATATTAACAGGACTTTCATGTAATTTGGAATAGTAAAAAAGTTTATCAGGCAGCACACCGCCTTTGTCCAAAAAATCTTTCATATTTTCCATATAAACATAGGTATTTTTATCCATTTCATTCAATGATTTTTGCAAGTTAACAAAATTATTTCCATTAAATTTCAGATGTATATATTTTTCATGAAAAGCATCTGTTAATAATTTTGTTACACAAACAGCATCATTATCATTAACTCCATTTATATTAATTTTATTTGTTGATTTTGAAAGAGATTTTATTATATTGTAACTATCTCTAGATGCTTCATCTGAAAACTTTACAAAGTTACTTGATATAGAATTTAATTGATAATTATTTTTTTTAGCTACGACAAAATATTTAAATTCATTAAGCCCGCCCAGTGAATTCAAAAAATCATATTCGTTAAAATTATATTTGTTAACTTTCGAATTAAATTCAGAAACAAAATCAAGAATCTGAGCAGCCTTAGTAAATTTTCTGTGGATAAAATATGCAGATAAAAATAAAGCGGAAATCCCGGCAGTTGCAATTGCAGCATTACTCTTCTTTACAGCATATTTTTTAGGATTTTTGTCTGTCGGATTAGAAACGGTTATATCATTTTGTCTAAAATTTATATTTGAAACTTTATTTATCACTACCTTGTTCCTTCTTGATCAGCCACAAATTGAAATCTTTTATCAGTATATAATCGATTTATTAAATCATCATCAGATTTCTTTTCAAGTAATTCTATATAGTCATTTAAATTTTTCAATTCATCGAGTTCTTTTTTGGAAATAAAAGATTTCATTTCAAGCTGCACTCCAAAACGGTGTGGTGCTACAGCGGCTTGTTCTAATTCATCAATAGGCTTATTTATAATAGTTGCAACTGTCAAATGTTTGTTATTATCTGCAAGATCTTCCATGATATTTTTAAAACGACCAATTAATTTTACATCGTTAATATTATCCGGTTCAATAAGCATATCATCTAAGTTTTCAATAGAAAGAATTGTTCTTTGTTTTGTATTATCAAATATTTTAGGAGCAATCCTAGCTTCTTCCATTATTTTTGACAATGTAGACATTGGATTATTCTGGTTATGGTTGAAATATTCTATCCTGAAACCAGGTTTTGAAAGAAGCCATTTATTCATAGACAACTTATCTCCATTTCCATAAAATAAAATACCTGAAGGGACAGGTACATCAATTCCCATTTTTTCAAAATTGGTAAATTTCAAAAATTCATTATGTATAACAGATTTTCCCTCTGAAAAATCCTGTAAATATAAATTTTTCTTTTCCTCTAATACTTTAATTCTTTTAACCGATGCTAATTTCTTATTTTGTACATTTCTTATTCGTTAAAGAATTTTGTCTAATATTTTCATATGTATTGATTGAATATATTTTCATTGTCTTTCCTTTCTTAAAAATTCAATATTGCTTCGTCATAAAAATACCAAAAACAAAATGGATATTAAATAATTGTTACAGATATAGTATTATTTGTTACAATTAAAAAAAGCTCCCCTTATATATTGAGGAGCAAATACTGAGCAATCAGAAGAGTTGAGGATTTACATACTCATAATATAATTTTTTCTTTAAAATAACATTAGAGGAAACGATTAAAGATTATTTTTTTTGTAATTATTAAGGATAATTAATAATATAGTTAAATTGGACAAAATAAAAAAAATATCATATAATAAAACTTAAAATGAGGTTATTATGAGAGAATTAATTGAAAAAGACAGAAAAATTACAGTTGTACCGTCAGATTTTAAATGTGCTAACAAAGGAACAATAGTTGATGTTGAACCCAGATATTTCACAATCGAACTTGAATATGAGCCTGACGGTATAATGAGACATAACTACTGTGAATTTTATACGCAGAGCAATCATGGAACTTTATATTTTGACTCATATCCGGAAACTATTGAAGGGAAAAGAGTTAAAATTGCCAGTCCTGCAAAACACAGATTTTTACAAAGACGTCAATACACCCGTATTAAGTTCGTTCATGAGCTTGACTTAACTGCTGATAATATTGCTCATAAGATTACAACACTGGACATTTCAGCAGGCGGTATGAAAATCAAAACCAATGAAAATATAAATATTGAAGGCAATTACAAAATAGTATTGCCTTTATCAGAAGAACAGTTTGTTGAATGTGTATTCAGCCCGATAAGAATTGAAAAAAATGAAAACGGCGGCTATACAATTTCAGGCAGATTTGAGTATCACAACAACAAGGACAAGATGACCTTAACGCAATACTGTACAAAAAGGAGTATTGAAATCCAAAACAAATAGGAGCGTAGCCGCTCCACCCGCCACTTGGATTTTGCATAAACTTACACAGTCTATACTAAAGAAGGAGCGCAGCCGCTCAACTCGTCATCCAGGTTTTGCATAAACTTTTACAGTCTTTACTAAAGAAGGAGTGTGCCGCTCAATGAGCTTAATAAGATTACTCAGAAAAAACAGTAGAAAATTTTTGTTCACGACACCATCTCATGGGCAAAAATTTTTTATTTTTAGTAAATTCAGACAATTTTATAAATATGATATTTCCGAAACAGATGCTCATGATCCTCAAAAAGCTCTTTCAGATGCTCAAGAACGTGCGAAACATATTTATAATACTAAATATACCTATTTTTTAACAAACGGCTCTACAAGCGGAATAATTGCATCTGTTTTAACCTGTACCGAAAAAGGTGATAAAGTCTTAATCTGGCGGAATGCTCACCCGTCACATGAGAATGCAGTGAAATTAGCGGGATGCGAGGTCGTTTACTATGACTTGCCTGTTATTGAAAATTGGGGAATACCTGATAAAACAACACCCGATTTAATTGATATGAAAGGCATAAAAGCAGTTATTGCAACTTCACCTTCTTATGAAGGAGTTAGCTCAGATATAAAATCATTGAAAAAAGTATGTGAAAAAAACAATGCTTATCTCATAGTTGACGAAGCCCATGGTGCTCTTTATCCTTTTTCAGATAAGCTGCCGCAAAGTGCAGTTAATATTGCAGATTTTACTATTCAATCACTTCATAAAACAGCAGGAGGGCTTAATCCTACCGCTCTGTTACATGTTAATTGCGATTTAAATGCAGAAGCGTCGCTTTCCATGATTAATACAACTTCACCATCTTACCCGCTGTTGGCAAGCATTGAGGCAAATATTAATTATCTTAATTCAGCAAAAGGAAGAAAAAAGCTTAACTCTCTTATTTTGGCTCTGGAAAAAATAAGAAAAAATGTTAAAAATATAGATTTTGGCGGTGATGACATAACGAAATTGCTAATAAAAAAAGAAGGCATGTCTGGTTACGAGTTATCACAAAAATTATTTGATACTTATAATATTGAAGATGAAAAAACAAATGAAATATCAACAATGTTATTATGCGGAATAGGGACTTCAGATAAAAAACTGGAGCATCTTAGAAAAGCCCTTTTAAAATTGTAACATATTTGTAACATTATATAGCGTATTATTAAAGAAATTACATAAATAATCCGATATACCATAGTGAAAGTTACTAAGGAAAATTGAAAGGTAAACGTCGACTATGGGAATGGCGGCAGGACAAGCAAGATTATTATCAATCACATCTCGTATGTCTGATAACGAGCTTAGAGCCCAGATTATCAACAATAACAAGATGCGTCTTGCAACGCAGAGTTCGCAGGTCAGTGAGGCTTACACTGCTGCATTGAATGATGCCCAAATGATGTTTAGCAATTACGATAAAGAAAACAATGCAACTTATCAACAATTAACCTTTAATGCATTGACATCTTACAATCCTTATAACAACCAGTATGCAATATCAAATGCGTCAGGTCAGGTTCTTGTATCTGAAAAAGATGCAACTAATTTCCAAGATGCAAACGGAGATTTAAATACATTTTTAAGTTATTACGGCCTAGAATATACGACAACGTATTTTGAAAACCTTAATGAATATGCCAATGCAGACGGAACAATTCCATATGCAACGGGCGAAACAGATGCTGACGGCAATATGATAACTGCAAGTTCAGGAATGACTGCAGAACAACTGCAAGCATATTATGAAGGTATTGAGGGAAGCTCTCTTCATCCGGGTTATGAAACCACAATAGCAGGAGAGCAGTATTATAAGTATACTTCTGCTATGACTGAATTCGATGAGGCATACACTGCCTGGTGCGGATCAATAGCTACTAATATGGAGAATTACTTAAAAACTTTAGATCCCGGTACAGGTACGTTATATAATGGTACAGGTAGTATTGAAGAAAGCGTAAACAATGCAACTAGTGTATCAGACATGACAAATGCATTAACGAAATTAGAAAATTATATTAATAACGGATATAAAAATCTTTGTACAAACTCAGCTACCTCAAACAATTATATAACACAAATGCTTGAACAAATTTCTGCCGCTAAAAGCGGAGAAACAGTCTACAAAAACGGTGATGGTTCCTCGGCATTAACATTCACAGGAGATAGCGCTAACGGCACATTGACTTTCGGAGCATCTTCAAACGGAACAATTAACTCCGGTGATGAAGTATTCCAAATCATTAAAAGTACTGATGCAAGTACAGGAGCTGTATCATGGACTTTAAAAACTTATGATAAAGATGGAAATTTCGTCAATACAACTCCGGTTTCAATGAATACAAGCGGCAGTACAATAAGCTTTAGTTATAATTATGTTGATGAAGACGGTTCTTCAACAACCGTTGAATTTAAAGATATTCCAAATGTTTTTAACGGAGCAAGTGCAAGCAATTTTACAATTAAAGAAGTACAACCGCTTGATGTGGATACTATGCAGCAAACTGCACAGGAAATTATCAAAAGTTTAAAAAATTCTATTTATAATGTCTGGGATCCTACAAAAAATGAATTCAAAGCTGCGGCAGGTGATCCATCAATCTACAATGCATTTACAACTAAGGGGGCAGCTTTATCACAGCTTTTACTTGGTAGAGATGTAGGTGAAGCCAATTATCCAAACCTCCTTGATACATCCTGGGTATTAAGTCAAATGACTACCCAACAACAGGAAAGCTTCCAACCAATTCTTGATGTATTAACTCTTGACAGTATCATGAATACATACGGAGAACCCAAATATGCCTGGATTGATAAAAGCGAAGTTACCGATTCTTATAACGAAAACGGAGATGCTAAAGCACAATGGTATACAAACCTGTTTACCCGTATGCAAAGCGGCGGATATCAGGTATTACAAGACGGACTTGCTTCAAGCAGCGAGTGGATAAAATTTGCTTTTGAAAGCGGTCTGGTAACTCTTGAACAGGTTGATACCGATAATAACTGGAATACAATAATGTATTCTAACTGCAGTGATATCACTGAACAAACAAATAATGCCGCAATAACAATAGCAGAAGCAGAATACAATGCAGCTATGAATAAAATTGAAAATAAAGATAAAATGTACGACTTAGAGTTAAAAAATATAGATACTGAGCATAATTCACTGCAGACAGAATACGATTCAATAAAAACAGCAATTGATAAAAATATAGAAAGAACCTTCAAAATATACAGCTAAATTAACTATACTACACATACAAGCAGGAAAAAATCCTGCTTTTTTTATTTTATCTTTATATCATATAAAGATTATGTAAGGAAATCTAAACTCCAATATTTTTTAGTTTATAATCATAATATAGATAAGATAAATGGAGATAATTATAATGGAAACAGTTAGTGAAATTCTTTCAAAATTAGAAAATGCAGACAACACTACAAAAAACGAATTAGAAAATGAATTAGTTAACATAGGCACATCGGTTTTACCTCAATTAGTAGACGAATTGCAAGTTGTAAGAGGTATTAAAAGAGGTGTTGTAGCTATGACTTTGATTAGAATTGGCGACGCTTCCGTTAAATATCTGAAAAAAGCAGCTGAATGCAACAAAGATTTTGAATGGGTAGCAGAATATTTAATTCGTGAAATTAAAGGGTCTGCCGTTGCTTAAATTATATTAAAAATTTATAACAGAAAAAACGATCGTGCATGCGGTCGTTTTTTTATGCTAAAATTATATTTATGGGGAAAAAGGGATTAATTTTTTATATTACGCTGTTTTTGCTGATACTGGCATTTTCAACTGCGGCAACCTATTTTGATTATGATTTGTGGGCAAGATTAATTGCCGGCATGGGGGTAATAGACGGAGGACATGTTCTTAAACAGGATTTCCTCTCTTATACACCGGTACACACCTGGTGGGATCATGAATGGGGCTCAGGCGTAATATTTTATTTTTTCCTGAAATTTTTTGGACCCTACAGCCTTATAATCCTCCAGGCTTTACTTACGTTCGGAATATTTTTTACTGCATCACGTGTTATTAAGCTTAAAACCGAAAAGTGCCCTTATAACATATTGTTTTACTTTTTTACATTGATGGCTGTCATGGAAAACCTTAATAATCCTGTTAGATGCCATATGTTTAGTTTTTTATTATTCACGGTATTTATATATATTCTGGAAAAAGTTCGCAGAGGCAGCAACAAACTGCTTTTTATAATTCCTTTTCTGATTATATTCTGGAACAATGTTCACGGAGGTGTCGTATCAGGGTTAGGCTTAATAGCAATGTACGCTCTGGGTGAATTTTTAAATAAAAAACCTTATTTAAAATATATAATAACACTCGCGGCTTCAGCTTTAGTATTACTTATTAACCCATGGGGATATCAATATATTAAGTTTCTCTTGATGGCAAATTCGATGCAGAGACCTTATATCGTTGAATGGTGGGGATTATTTTCCAAATTTTATATGTTTAAACAAATTAAATTTAAGCTTTTTATGCTTGCAATAATTTTAATTGAAGCTATAAGTATTTATAAAAATATTAGGATAAGCTCTTTAAAAGAATGGTATGAAAAAGCCGATAAGGTTAAATATATTATATTAATTTCAACACTTTATCTTGCTCTCAGCCATGTAAAGCTCCTGCCGTTTTTTGCAATAGCATCACTATGCTTTGTATACGAGGATTTTTATAAACTGATAAAAAATATTGAATTGCCGCAATGGAAAGATAAAGCCGTATATATTTTAATACTTGGTTTGTCCTTATTTACATTTTCTGTCAAAGATTTTTCAATACCGGCAGGCATGGACAAATACCCTTTAAAAGAAGTTGAATTCATACGCATAAATAATTTAAAAGGAAACATATTATCAAACTTCGGCTACGGAAGCTACATTTCTTATAAGCTCTATCCGAACAATTTAATATTTATGGATGGAAGATATGAGGAAGTATACAACGATTATATGGTCCCTCTGCTAAAAGAATTTTTTATGGTTTATCCTAATTGGAAAAAGGCAATTGAATTCTTCCCGCCTGACATAATGATACTGGAAAAACAATATCCTGTATTCGCTGCGCTTAAAGCATCGGATGAGTGGAAACTTGTTTATGAAGGCAAATATTTCGGAGTATTTTTACCATCAAAATTTGCAAATAAAAAATTTAAGCAGCCTACAGATGATTTAAATTATTATAAAAATACACTATTTACTACAGGTATAAATTTTAAATCGTAGTATAATTAAAATATGAATAACAGTTTTAAATATACGTGTTTATTTGGCGGCGGCGCAATTCGCGGAGTTTCATACATCGGAGCAATAAAAGCGCTTGAGGAACTCGGTATAAATCCCTCGACACTTGCGGGTTCATCAGTCGGTTCAATCATTGCAGCTATGCTCGCTGTTGGTTACACTGCCGAAGAACTTAAAGAAATTTTTCTGAAAGTTAATTTTGAATTGTTTAAAGATATATCTATAGGGCTTGGACCTATATTTGCGCTGAGTAAGGGAGAAGTTTTTCTTGAATGGGTAAGGGAATTAATCGAATCTAAATTTTACGGCGATAAGTATAAAAAAGGTGCTAACAGAGCAGTAACATTTAAAGATATAGAAAAAAATCTTGTACTTATTACAACCAACCTTTCCAATTTTGAATGTAAGGAATTTTCAAGATTTGAAACACCTGATTATGAGATTGCCTCAGCCGTCAGAATATCTTGCTGTATGCCGGGACTTATGAAACCCATTGAATATAATAAAACACTGCTTGTTGACGGAGATTTACAGAAAAGCTGGCCTATGTGGAAGCTGTCCAAAAATCTCCTGCTTAATGACGAAAGAATTTTAGAATTCAGGCTTGAAGGTTACTATGACACAAACGATATATCCGGAATTGATTATGCAAATGCAGTCTACAGCTGCATGACCGCAATGTCAACATCATTTATAACAAATATATATGCTGATAAAGATAAATTTGATTATATAGTTCTTAATACGGGCGATATCGTAGTTGTAGATTTTAATATTGCCGAAAATAAAAGACTTGAACTTATACAATCAGGCTACAAACAAACCATGTGTTACTTTAGCAGCATGCTTCCAAAAAAGAAAGCTAAAATAAAAAATA
>ENA-ORTV01001875-ORTV01001875.1-human-gut-metagenome-genome-assembly--contig:-NODE-1875-length-21608-cov-3.876537_pt1 | contig 21608 bp, 17 predicted proteins | sample MGYA00241915_ERZ509194 | MGnify/ENA primary metagenome ERZ509194 (study PRJEB26280, sample SAMEA2338810) | human gut metagenome | biome: human gut; feature: human-associated habitat; material: faeces... | reverse complement strand
CAAATGGACGGATCAATGTTTATTGGAACATGGTGGTCACTGGTGCCACCGTTGTTGGCAATTGTGCTGGCATTAGTAACTAAAGAAGTGTACAGTTCACTTTTTATCGGTGTTGCGATGGGAGCGCTGCTTTATACAGGTTTTCATCCGTGGAATGCATTTGTGGCATTCTTTGATATCATGAAGAACAGTATGAATCTGAATATTTTGATCTTTGATGTACTGCTTGGAATGATCATCGTCCTGATGTCAAAATCAGGCGGATCGGCAGCTTATGGCAAATGGGCGGGAAGTAAGATCAAGACTAAGAAAAGTGCAATGCTGGCAACGACAGGTCTTGGCGTACTGATCTTTGTGGATGATTATTTTAACTGCCTGACAGTTGGCTCTGTTATGCGTCCTGTGACGGACCGATTTAAAGTATCACGTGCAAAACTGGCATATATTATTGATGCGACAGCAGCACCGGTCTGCATTATCGCGCCGATCTCAAGCTGGGCGGCAGCGGTCGGTTCTTCGCTTCCGGAGGACAGCGGGGTGGACGGCTTCAGTCTGTTCCTTCACACGATTCCGTTTAATCTGTATGCGCTTCTCACGATCTGCTTCATGCTCTTTTTGGTAGCAGGCGATTTTGATTTTGCGGCGATGAAACGCTATGAAGAACAGGTGAAAAAGACCGGAAAAGAGACGACGGTCGAGGCGGAGGCGATGGAGATCTCCGGCAACGGAAAGGTTATCGATCTGATTCTTCCGATCCTGGTTCTGATTGCGTTCTGCGTCAGCGGTATGCTGTATACAGGCGGCATCCTGGACGGCGTTGGTCTGGTCGAGGCGTTCGCTAACTGTGATTCGGCACTGAGCCTGGTGCTTGGTTCCTTCTTCACACTGGTGTTTATCTTTGCATTTTACATGATCCGCCGTGTCATCCGGTTCAATGAGTTCTGTGAATCCTTCACGATCGGCGTCAAGGCGATGATCCCGGCGATCATGATTCTGTGCCTTGCCTGGACTCTGTCTGGTATCTGCAGTGCGGATTACTTAAACATCGGCGGCTATGTCAAAGAGGTAGTGGGCGGCAATGCGCTGGTCGGCTCCCTGATGCCGGCCCTGATGTTCGTCATCGCGGCGGGGCTGGCGTTCTCGACCGGTACGTCCTGGGGTACCTTCGGTATTCTGCTTCCGATTGCATTTGCGGTGGTTGGCGCTGAAAATATGAACAGCCTTACGATCGTGACGGCTTCGATTCTGGCAGGTGCGGTCTGCGGCGACCATGTTTCCCCGATCTCGGATACGACCATCCTTGCGTCGGCTGGCGCCCAGTGCCACCACATCAACCACGTATCGACCCAGATCCCGTATGTGCTGTGCGTAGCGGCGTGCTGTTTCCTCGGTTATCTGGCGGCCGGAATTACCGCCAATGGCTGGGTGGGAACCGGCGTGGGATTCGCAGCGCTGATTGTGGTTCTGGTTATTCTGGATCGAAAGAATAAAGGGACGAAAGAGGCGTAAAAGCATCGGCAGTAAACGAAAATTGGTTCGTTTACTGCCGATTTCTTTCGTTTCATCGGAGGAAGCGGTCGTATCTTCCGCCGGTGCATCGGTAGCAGCTGCGGTTGTTTCTGCCGGAGCAGAAGATTGTCCGCACCCTCTTTATGAAATAGCGGTGGCATGGAAACTTTGGAAAAACGCATCCCCCACCAGCGATAAACTCCGTTCCTTCCGTTTGACCAGACAGATACTTGAGTGGATCTGCGGCTGGGTGATGATCCGGCGGATCAGGGCGGGATCGGAATTTAAACAGAGGGCAGATTCAGGCGCGAGCGCGATGCCCAGCCCTTCGGACGCCCATAAAAGGGCGGTTCTGGCATCGTCGGCAATGCAGACGATGTTCGGTTCCAGCGCCTGTTCCTCAAAATATCCCAGAATCAGCGGCTGCCAGCGGCGGTAAAGGATGAGCGGCGCGCGGGTGAGGGCGGAGAGGGGAAGAGACGTGGGCGTATGGCTTTTTTGTGGTTCGGAAGCGTTGGATGCAGGCATAGGGTGGGAACTTTGAATCACAGAACCAGTGTCGGATGGAGGAATGTCGGTCAGAAGGGCATTTGGGCATTCCTTATAATGGCTCCAGATCATTTCGCGCCCGATCGCCAGAAATGCCTCCGGCGGCAGTGTCTGCATCTCCAGCCCGGCTTTGGCAAATGGCGTCCGGATCACGGCGAGGTCGATCTGGTTGGAGTGAAGCAGATCGAGCAGGTGGTAGGAATTGGACTCATGGAGTTCAAACAGGGCTTTGGGATAGGATCGCCGGAATGGGGCAAGATAATGCCGGGTCACAAATTCGACGGCGGAGGAGATGATGCCAAGGCGCACAACGCCCTGAATCTCCTGTTTCTGTGCAGTCAGCTCCGTGCGGGCAGCCTGGCTCAGATCGAGGATCGCAAGCGCCCGGTCGTAGAACGTCTTTCCAGCAGGTGTCAGTCGGATGCGGCGGGAACCGCGTTCAAACAGCGTCACACCCAGTTCTGCCTCCAGAAGCTTCATCTGGTGGCTGAGCGGCGGTTGTGAGATATTCAGTTTTTTGGCTGCCTGGGAAATATTTCCCTCGTTGACGATGGTGGTGAAGTAGGATAACTGGCGAAGTTCCATAAATGCTCCTTCCTGTTCGGATTCGTTGTAAAACTGTGTATACGGCAGATATATTATATAACAAAATCCGATAGAATAACAGGCGAACTATATTTTCCTGATATATATTCTATATCCGAATGGTATTTTTCAGGCTCCTTGAATTCTGGTATGATACATAAGCAGGTATATACTGGAAATTCCAGAGAAATAAAAGTGTAGGGATAATACGGAAGGGAGTGGGCAGAAATGAAAGAACTGCTGGATATGTTTCTGACGTTTGCCAGAATCGGAGGTTTTACCTTCGGCGGCGGATATGCGATGCTGCCGATGCTGCAGAAAGAGGTAGTCAATGGACGCCATTGGGCGACGGATGAAGAATTGATGGACTACTACGCGATTGGTCAGTGTACACCGGGTATCATCGCGGTCAACACGGCGACGTTTGTCGGTTATAAGAATCGGGGAATTCCGGGGGCGATTGCGGCGACACTGGGAGTCATTGCGCCGTCGCTTGTCATCATTATGATTATTGCGGCATTTATTTCTAACTTTATTGAACTTAGCTTTGTGAGCAGCGCCTTTGCAGGCATCCGCGCCTGCGTCTGTGTGCTGATCGGCAGTGCGGTTGTCAAGCTGGCGAAGAAATCGCTGGTTGATAAAGGAGCGATCACGATTGCGGCGGTTGTGTTTGTACTGGCACTGTTTACATCGGTTTCCCCGGCGCTTCTTGTTGTTGTGGCAGGTGCGATCGGGATTGTACTGAAGGGCGGAAAGGGGGAAAAGAAATGATGCTGATGCTTGAATTAGGCTTCCGCTTCTTCTGCTGCGGACTGTTTGCGATTGGCGGCGGACTGGCGACTCTGCCATTCCTTTACAATATTTCCAAGGAGACAGGATGGTATACCTTTAGTGATATTTCCAACATGATCGCTGTCTCCGAGTCCACACCGGGACCGATGGGCGTCAACATGGCGACCTACGTCGGCTTCCATATTAAAGGGATTCTCGGCGGACTGGCAGCGCCTCTCTCACTGGTGCTGCCGTCGGTCATCATCATTGTGATTATCTCGAAGATTCTCGATAAGTTTAAATCCTCTTCGATCGTACAGAATGCCCTCTATGGTCTGCGCGCGGCATCTACCGCCCTGATTGCGGCAGCAGGTATCGGCGTGGCAAAGATAGCGTTCCTCCATGTCGGCGAGGATGGCAGCCTGGCGTTTTCCGAGCTGTTTTCCATCATCAACTGGAAAGCGATCGTACTGTCGCTTGCGATCTGGTACGGCTTAGTTAAATGGAAAAAGCACCCGATCCTCTATATCGTGGTGGCGGCTGTGGCCGGAATCGTGTTCCAGTTCCACTAGGGAAGATAGAAGAAAATAGAACCATTTCCAGAAGAGGTAGTTCGGTATCGGCATATTCTTTTGGGGTGGTTCTTTTTTTGTCATAGGAAGCTTCGTCCTATAAAACAAAAAATACAAGAAAACGCGATTGTAAAGCGCAATAATAGTTAGAAACAGAACAAATAAAACAGAAATACACAACAATTACAAAAATATAATCAGATAAATAAAGAAAAATATGGAAAATAATTAGAAATAATACTTGACAAAATGAAAATTATCTAGTAGAATAAAACCATCAAAAGAAACAGAGATAACCCCAACAAACGGTTACCATAGTTTCTAGGACGAAATAAGGAACAAGGAGGACGGTCCAATGGGATAGTTAGTTACTAAAAAACATGATCATGGTTTTAAAAACCGAATTTATCCAATAAATAAAAAGATAAAAATCGGTATCGATGGAATCCATCATCATACAATCTCTAAAAGAGTTTACATAGATACATGTAATCAAAGGAGGAGATTCATATGAAAGGAAGAGGTCCATAGCACATTTAAAACAAAATATAAAAGAAAGAGAGGTTATATAGTGAAACTTCGGGATATTTCATAAAAGAGCTGTCTGATGACGAGAAAGTCGGACAGCTCTTTTTTATGCCTTAATGCGTTTATGTGTGCAGTGGAAAGGGTTCCGCTGTTATTTTTTTGCCTTGGCACGGTCTCCGCGCTCCGGAAGCAGAAAGATACAGATTAAGGAGCTGATAAACAGCATGCCCGGATAGAACAGAAGCGGCATAACCTCGAAGGCGGACAGTTCATAGCCCAGCTCATGGACCGCCGATAATGCTACCAGCATCTGAGCACCGTAAGGAAGGATTCCCTGGGAGATGCAGGAAAAGGTGTCCAGAAGGGAGGCTGTCTTTCTGGCACTGATGCCATAATCTTCGGAAATTTCCTTTGCAATAGGGTTGGCCATAACGATAGCCACCGTGTTATTGGCAGTTGCGATATCCAGCAGGGTAACTAAAAGGCCGACACCAAACTGACCGCCGCGTTTTCCACGGAAAATGCGATGAATAACGTTAAGAAGAACGTCGAAGCCACCGTTTTCACGGATCAGTGCACACATAGCTGCAACTAAGATGGCAACCATACTGGTCTCAAACATGCCGGAAGTGCCGGAACCCATGTTGGTAAGCATTTCCCAGGGAGTAGTCTGGCCGGAGCCCAGCATAATGATGGCACCGGATACGATTCCGACTAACAGAACGACAAATACCTGAATACCGGCAATGCCGCCTGCTAATACCAGAAGATAGGGGATCAGCTGAATCAGGTTGTATGGTTTTATGATGGCAGCTCCCGGATCCTGATGGAAGGAAACGACCAGGATAAGTGCCAGGGAAGCGATGGCCGCCGGAAGCGCGATGCCAAAGTTCTCTCGGAATTTATCCTTCATAGCACATCCCTGACCGTTGCAGGCTGCGATGGTTGTATCGGAGATGAAAGAGAGGTTATCTCCAAACATGGCACCGCCGATGACAGATGCGACGCAAAGGGCCAGAGAGAAACCAGAGGTCTCGGATACGGCAGTGGCAATCGGAACGATCAGGGTGATGGTTCCAACGGAGGTTCCCATGGAGGTAGAGACAAAGCACGCTACCACAAAGAGAACAGCAACGGAAAAACGGGCCGGGATAAGAGACAGCATCAGATAAGCAACGCTTTCAGCACTGCTTCGTCCTACGACACCGACAAAGGTTCCGGCTGTCAGGAAGATGAGAAGCATGGTGATGATGTTCTTATCTCCGATGCCCTGCCCCATCAGCTCCAGTTTCCGGTCAAAGGAAAGAGAACGGTTCTGGAAACAGGCCGTCAGGATCGCAAGCATAAATGCGACAACAATCGGAATGTTGTAAAAGCCCATCGGGATCTTCATGATATATTCTGACCAGATTCCTAGCCCCAGATAAAAGATCAGAAATACAGCGATAGGCAGAAGGGAAGATAGTTTTTGCTTTTTCATAATAATTTTCAGCCTTTCTATATGTTTGCCGTAATAGGCCGGATATTTGCAGCCGGCTGCAGGAAATGCAGACAGCAGCGTGGTTTTGGCACTATAAGGCGTTGAAGTACATTATTTGATCTTACCATAAGAATGGGATTCAGGCAAGTAAAGAAGACAGTGTAACTGTAACGAAAAGGTTGACGAAAGCCTGTAAAAACGATATTCTGAAAGACGGAGAAACGCATGCAAAAACGATAGAAAATATGATCGAAAAAGAAAAGTATGCTGAATAAAATGGAGGTATATCGTTATGAATGAAAACAACACGGCTATCAAGGATGCCAGATCCTTAGGTCTGCCGAAGATGCTGCTTTTGGGACTGTAGCATATGTTCGCCATGTTCGGTGCGACCATTCTGGTGCCGATTCTGGTCAACACCTATTTTGAGGGGCAGGGACTTTCTATCCAGGTAACCCTGATGTGTGCAGGACTTGGTACATTGTTCTTCCATGCCTGCTCTAAGTTTAAGGTGCCGGCTTTCCTTGGTTCTTCCTTTGCTTTTCTGGGTGGATTTGCGACGGTTGCGAATCTGAATACAGGTATATTTGCAGATATGACCATGGGAGAAAAGCTTCCCTATGCCTGTGGCGGTATTGTGGTTGCAGGCGCTTTGTACCTGATTCTGGCACTGATCATCAAGCTGGCAGGCGTGGAGCGCGTCATGCACTATCTGCCGCCGGTTGTGACAGGTCCGATCATTATCTGTATCGGTCTTTCACTGGCGCCGTCCGCGATCGCCAACGCATCGACAAACTGGCTGATTGCGTTGATCGCGCTGGGAACTATCATCGTTTTTAATATCTGGGGCAAGGGAATGTTCAAGATTATTCCGATTCTGATGGGCGTTGTGATCTCCTATGCAGCGGCAGCAGTCTTCCAGATGATGGGAATGACAAACCCGGACGGAAGTGCGATCCTGAATTTCTCGGAGGTGGCGACGGCTTCCTGGGTCGGACTTCCTTCGTTCCAGCTGTGCAAATTTGACCCGACGGCGGTCATGGTAATGGCGCCGATCGCGCTTGCGACGATGATGGAACATATCGGCGATATGTCGGCGATCTCCGCAACGGTCGGAGAAAATTTCCTTGCGGATCCGGGACTGCACCGGACGTTGGTCGGCGATGGTATCGCAACATCTCTGTCGGCACTCGTTGGCGGTCCTGCCAATACGACTTACGGTGAAAATACGGGCGTTCTGGAATTAAGCCGTGTTCATGACCCGCGTGTCATCCGGATTGCAGCTGTCTTTGCTGTGATTCTGAGCTTTATTCCGAAGATGGCAGAGGTCATCGGTTCGATGCCGTCTGCCATCATCGGTGGCGTTAGTTTCATGCTATACGGTATGATCTCCGCGATCGGTGTCCGCAACGTGGTTGAAAACCAGGTGGATTTAACCAAATCCCGGAACCTGGTAATCGCTGCGGTGATTCTGGTCTGCGGGCTGGGATTCTCCGACGGTCTGACCTTTGAGGCGGCAGGAACCTCGGTTACCCTGACAGGTCTTGCGATCGCAGCGATTGCGGGCGTTCTGCTCAATGTGATTCTTCCGGGTAATGATTATCAGTTCGGCAAGAATTTACAGGGCGACATTAACCGCGGTGTGGCGATCAATCCGAATCCGAAGAAACGGCAGGAATAAAAAACGCAAAAATTTTTAGTTCCAAAATTGGGACGAACCATTTCAGATGTATAATCCGCCTGCATTTCCACATACTACCCATAAGACACACGATATGGCAAACGTGGTATGCAGGAGGAAGAATCATGAAAGCTACAGGAATTGTGAGAAGAATCGATGATCTGGGTCGCGTTGTCATCCCGAAAGAGATACGCCGGACGCTGCGCCTTCGGGAAGGGACGCCGCTTGAGATATTCACGGACCGCGAGGGCGAGATTATATTGAAAAAATATTCACCGATGGTGGAGTTGGCGGCATTTGCCGTGCAGTACGCGGAGGCAATGGCGCAGTCTACGGGGCTGATGGTCTGCATCGCGGACCGGGATCAGATCATCGCGGTATCCGGGGGACCAAAGAAGGAATATTACCAGAAGACGATCAGCCGGGCGCTGGAGCTGGCAGTCTCCGAACGTCAGAATATCTGTGCGGCGCGGGGAGAAAAAGCATTTATCCCGATTACCTCGGATGAGGTGGAGGAGAGCAGCGCCGAGGTAATTGTGCCGATTTTGAGCGAGGGAGATGCGATCGGGGCGGTGATTCTCCTCAGCCGGGAGGCAAAGCAGGCGCTTGGAGGGGCGGAGATGAAGCTGGCGGCGACGGCAGCCGGATTTCTGGGACGTCAGATGGAAGGATAAAAAAGATAAATGAGATAAATCTGCCTGGAAACAGGCGGTGAGAGAAAAAAGAAGACGGGATCGATGGAAAACGTAAAGAGAGATGAAACTCCTGGGCGGTTGTCCATCGATCCTGTTTTTGATAGTCCTGTATTTGGAAGAAGCTGACGGTGGCAGACGCTGTAGGTAATTGTGCATTTGTTTGCAGGTATGTATGTTGAGATGATAGGGCTGGGCTATTCACGACAGCCGCGGCAGCAGGGCGCAGAAATGAATTTCATTCTGTTTATCCTTGCCCGGCGCCAGATGGGCGCTGATGCGTCCGCCGTGGCGTTCCACGATGGATTTGGCGATGGAAAGCCCGATGCCGTAGCCGCCGCTTGCTCGTGCGCGGGAATCGTCCGCTCGATAAAAACGGTCGAACAGGCGCGGAACCTGATCGGGCTCCAGGTTTTCACAGGGGTTCTGCACCTCGAGACAGAGGAGGCGTTTTTTCTGGTACAGGGACACAGTGATCGTGCCGTCCGGCAGGCAATATTTGACTGCGTTATCCAGCAGAATTGAGCAGAGACGCAGGATCTGGTCGCGCTGTCCCCGCATCGACAGCTCTGGTTCGATCGAGAGGGAGAGCTTCTTTCCCTGTGCGTCAACGGCGGTCTGGAAGCTGTCGGAAGTCTCTTTTACCAGTGCGCTGACAGAAAAATCAGAGAGACTTTCCGGACACATGCTTTCCTCGGCGCGCGACAGCTCGATGAGCTCCGCAATCATGCGGTTTAAGCGCTCGACCTGCTTGCGGGTGCTTTCCGTCCACTCGTCCATGCCGCGTATCATTTCCATGACGCCGATGTTGGCGGAAATGATGCCGAGAGGTGTCTTTAACTCATGCGAGACATCGGTGATAAACCGGCGCTGTTTTTTGATATTATCGGCAAATGGCTTTATGACGTAGTCGGAGAGGCACAGGAGAAGTAAAAGTACAACTGCCAGACAGCCGAAAATAATAAAGAAGGTCAGGCGCAGAAGAATATAAAATGATTGTAACTGCGAAAAGCAGTCTACAATCACAAGCGTACCGCTGTCGCTTTCGCTGCTTCCATCGGACGGATACAGATGGTAACGGTAGTAGCCCCAGTAGCCATTGTCCTTGCCGGATGAGAGAATCGCGTCTGTCAGAGCTGAGATGTCGCTCTCACTGAGGGAGGCGATGTGCTCGGAATTGACGTCGGATGGTTCCTCATTTTCATCCAGATGAATAATGCAGTAGCGTGTCTCAAACTCCGTTTCGCGGGTGAGTTGGAAACGTCCCGAAACGTTTGGATGATTCCTGACAAGGGGGAAATTCCAGTCATTTTCATAAAGAGTCGTGATGATGGCATCCGCCCGGTCGGTAAGCCGGATGTAGTTTCCCAGATTGATCGAGCCGCCGATGACAAAGAGCGTGAGCGCCAGAGAAAACATGGCGATGAGCAGAAACCTGCGCCGCAGGCTTCGGATCATGCGTCCGCCGCCGTCAGACGATATCCCTCTTCGGTTCGCTGGATGCTCCGGTTGGCGCCCAGCGCCTGCATCTTTTTTCGCAGATAAGAAACGTAAGTCCATACCAGTTGTGCCTCCTGTGTCGGTGGAAGTGGATCGGAAGCGCCCTCGTCGTAGGATGTGCTTCCCCAGGTGTGCTCTAAAAGCTGTGTTTCGGTTAAAAGGCGTCCTTCCTCGCGGATAAACAATTCCAGCATTGCCGCCTCGCGGCTGGATAAGCAGACGGAGGAAGTGCCGCAGGAAAGTTCCATGGAAGCGCGATCCAGGGTAAAGTTGCCGCAGGTAAGCCCGGAGAGTTGTTTGGCGGCGCTTCGTCTGGTCAGCGCCCGGACGCGGGCGAGAAATTCGCCGATGTCAAAGGGCTTGGTGAGGTAATCATCCGCTCCGCAGTCAAGCCCGGAGATTTTGTCCTCGGTCTGGCTTTTGGCGGTTAAGAGAAGAACGGGGGTCAGGATATCCTTGTCCCGGAGGGCAGAAAGAACGGCAAGCCCATCCAGCTTTAGCATCATGATATCGAGAATCAGCCCGTCGTAGCTGACGGCGGCTGCTTTTTCCAGTGCTTCAGCCCCGTCGTAGACAGCGTCTACCTTATATCCTTCATGGGTTAAAATGGCGCTCAGGGCGCGTATCATATCCGGCTCATCGTCGGCAAGAAGTAGTTTCATGTGTGAAAATCCCCCCTCTTTGTTTATCCACCTGTTGGTTTATGTACTATTTTATTTATCCAAGTATTTATCCGAGCGGAATGCCGCGGCAGTCTGAAGCGACTGGTTTTTCAGCGCCAGCACTTGTGTTGGAATTTGCATCTGGGTCAGCATTTGGGGTGAGAATCAGCTCCTTTAAGGTAGACAGGGACAGATCCGTGGAAGCAATCTGGTCGGAACAGTGCTTTAATTCCTGCTGCATCAGCTCCGGGTTGGCGATATCGTGCTTATATTTGAGTTCATGTTCTATGCTCGCCCAGCAGTCCATCGCGATCGTGCGGATCTGGACTTCCAGACAGGGCAGAGCGGCTGTCTCGGATGAGCTTTTCTCTCATGCTCTCCGGGCTTTTGACGCGAGAGGTAGAGGAGGAGATCGGATCCCAGCCGGTTTGCGACTTCTGATAGCGCCGGATCATGCCGATGCAGGAGAGAAATTCGTCGATGATGCCCTCTAAAAGGATGCGGGAACCGTCGTAAAAATCAGAGGGGGTAGTGGTTGTTGATTCTATCATATATGGTCTAAAATGGGAGGCTGGAAGAGTGCCAGACAGTCTCCGTTTCCTTTCGGTCTATTTGGTAAAAATTGGTATTCGATATAACAGATATATCGAAAAACAGGCGAAAGCGCAAGAGAGTTCACAGATACTCCATGATTTTTCACAGAAAAAACACAGCAAGGCGCGAAAAACCTTGACAAAGCAAGGAGAAATGTATATAAATGTAAAGTAAGATTTGCGGGCATGTACGAAGAAAACTAAGAGGATTCATGTGCGAAGATATAAGCTAGGAGGAATATACGATGAATAAGACAGAATTAATCGCAGTTGTAGCTGAGAAAGCAGAGCTTTCCAAGAAAGACGCAGAGAAAGCAATCAAGGCTTTCACAGATGCAGTATCCGAGGAACTGGTAAAGGGCGGAAAGATTCAGCTGGTTGGCTTTGGTACTTTTGAGGTAGCTGAGAGAGCAGCTAGAGAGGGAAGAAACCCGAAGACCGGCGAGACCATGCCGATCGCAGCTTCCAAGACTCCGAAGTTCAAAGCTGGTAAAGCATTAAAGGATATGGTAAACGCATAATTATCTCAGACATATATGTGTGACAGACAGCCCTTCGTGATGAAATATCATGGAGGGCTTTAGTATTATAGGAACGAAGGGATTCCGCCAGGATGAAGGTGCCCTGCAAGGGGGTATGGAAAGGAAAAATATGAGGTTAGATAAGTATTTGAAAGTGTCCCGCATCATTAAAAGAAGAACCGTGGCCAATGAAGCGTGCGACAGCGGGCGAGTGATGCTGAATGATAAAGTGGCAAGAGCCAGCGCGGAGGTTAAGGTTGGGGATGTGATTGAAATTGCCTTCGGCAACAAGTCTGTCAAAGTCCGCGTGACGAGCGTGCAGGAGACCATCCGCAAGGAAGATGCCAAAGAGATGTTTGAATACCTGTAAGAATCCAGGAGAAGTCAGGAAAAGGCGCGGAGGATGAAATGCCAAGAAATATAGAGCGGGATGAAAAAGAGGCGATGCGTCGGAAAGAACAGCTGATGGAAGCTGGATTCAGGCTGTTTTCGCAATATGGGATCGAGAATGTCAGTTTACAGAGGGTGGCGGACGCTGCGGAAGTGGGCGTTGCGACCCTATATAACTATTATCAGACGAAGGTCAAGCTTGTGATAGCGATCAGCGGAAAAATCTGGGGCGATCTCTGGAAGGAGATTCTGGAAGAAAAGGGACCGGAGATATTTGAATCATTCACGGCGTATCAGTACATTGAGTTTTATACGGACCAGATCATCCGGATTTACCGGGAACGCCCGGAAATACTCCGGTTCAGTAATAACTATAAAAACTTTATCTCCCGGGAGAAAGTCAGGGGGGAAGCGCTGGCTGAACATCTGGATGTTTTGAAGCCGGCAGGAGCGCTGTATCATAAGTTCTATGAGCAGGCGAGGAGCGATAAAAGCATCCGGACCGATATCCCGGAGCAGCAGTTATTTACAAGCGTTGCGATTGCGATGCTGGCGGTGGCTGAGCGCTATGCACAGGGAATTGTGTGGGCGGACGATCACAAGGAAGACCACACACAGGAACTGGAATTTTTAAAAGGAATGCTCCTGACATGGTGCAGAACCCCGGAGAACCTGGGAAAACAATGATATAAAGAACGGAAATAAAAAAAGAAGTCAAGAGAATGAGGTGACCCCTCAAAGTTAGACTTTTACGAGACGACTTTGGTCGTCTCGTTTTTCTTTATGCGCTTAAAAGAACAGTTTCTGTCTTGAATTTGTGAGAGTTGATTATTATAATATAAATATAGTGATGACTCATTTGTGTATACACACTTTATGACGGATAATCAACATTTCGAGAACGAGAGGAAAAAAGCGTATGAGAAGGAGAAAAAGAAGAATCCTGGCAGCAGGAATGGTGGTAGTGATAACGTGCAGTTCATATGGTTCTGTGCCGAGAGTTTATGCGAACACGAATTTTTATCAGATCCGGGAGATCGAGAGCTTATCGGAACAGGTCCTGTATCAGAAAGTTCCCTATGGAACCCGGTATCAGGATCTGGAGATGCCGGACAGCATAGACGTTTTTGTCAGCGGGGGGGGGGCAAACCGAAGATGTGCCTGACGCAGGGAGCGATGAGAATGTAGCAGCGTTTGCCAACCGCACAAATGATGATGCCGTGCTGGAAAAGACGGACAGCGAAGAGAATGGAGAAAAAGAAGATACCGAAGGAAAAGATACCGAAGGAAAAGATGCCGGAGAGAATAGCAAAGACAAAAGCGAAGGTGGAGAGGGCTTAGAGAAAGCGGAATCCGGTTCAGGTGAACAGGGGGATTCTGGGAAAGATGGAAATTCGGCGGAAAATGGGGACTCTCAGGATGAAAATGCAAATCCGGGGAACGGTGAATCCGATGAGAAAGACGATTCCGGTAAGACAGATTCCGGTTCTTCGGGAGGAAATGCAGATTTGAATGAAGATGGCGGTTCTTCGAATGGAAAGACGGATGAACCGAAAGAAGATGCCAAGACGGATGAGAAGACCGAGGAAGAGATTGACGAAAAGGAAGGTTTCTGGCGAAAAGTAAAGGTGCGCTGGGTTCTGGATGCAGAAGAGAGCCAGGCATCCCGTTATGATGGAGAAAATCCGGGCGTCTACCTGTTCCGTGCAGAGCTGAAAAGCAGCAATTATGAGGTAGATGAGGACGAACTTCCGGTGATCCAGATCACGGTCCTGGAAGAAGAGCGGGCAAAAACGACGCTGGAATTTGCACCGTTGGAAGAATCGATCGCCGATCAGATTCTCACGCTTGGAAGCAAAGAATCCGACATCCAGTTCCCAGAGACTCTTACCGTGCGTGAGACGATGGGAGAAGAAACCACCGAGCGGACTTTGTCGGGTATCACGTGGAAACTGGATGCGGAAAACAGCGACTATTCTGAATTTCAGGGCGGACTGGCACCGGAGGACTATTTTGACCGCTTCGATGAGGACGGTGAACCAGAAGAAACTGAAGAAAAGACCTGGGAGGGCTACGATAAAGCCAATGAAGAATACAATGGGGCGATCTATACCTATATTCCGGTGATTCCGGAAAGCGAAGAGATACCGGAAGACACTGCTTTGCCGGAGATCCATGTGCAGGTGGGAGACGCGGGGATTGCGCTGTATGCGGATGAAGGAATCACGGGACAAGGTACGGAAGCGGATCCCTATGTGATTTGTAATGCAAAACAGTGGTCTAAGGTTATGGGTTCTCAAAGAAATCAATATAATGGAAACAGTTTCTATGGTGTAAGTAAATATATTAAATTGGGGGCTGATATCGATCTAAGCGGCGAGTCGTGGGAGTCAAGAACACTAACGGCTTGTTTAGATGGTGATGGATATGCGTTGAGTGGAATTTCGCAGCCGTTGTTTAATGTTTTGAATGGAACCGTTAAAAATTTGATTTTATCGGATGTTAAGATTGAAGGAAATGGAGACCAGGGAGCGATCGCAAAGACGGTAGGAGACAAAGCAACGGTTGAAAAATGTTATGTTAGTGGCAGCATCACGGCGACAGGATATAATGATAGTGGAGCTGGTGGGCTAATAGGAGCTGTTCAAACTACCAACGGAGCTCCCCTGACGATAGAAAATTGTGTTGTTAATGCAGATATCACAGGTAAAACAACTTCTCTGGCAGGAGGTTTGATCGGTTCTGTTAGTAAGAGTGACGTGGTAACGATCAAAAAATGTATTGCAATGGGAACTGTCTCAAATGAAAATGGTAAAGGTGCAGGCGGATTGGTTGGTGGACAAAATCAAAAGGTCACAATTAAGAATAGCGCAGCATTACAAGAAGAGGTTTCCACAAAAAAATCGACATACTATGTAGATAGAATTTTTGGCTATTTCGGTGATTATAATGTTCATGTAGCTGGTGGACAAAATTTTGCCTATCAGGGTATGAGGGTTAAATATAGGGAAAACCTTCTTGATAAAGAAAATGATATAAAGTGGCCAGCGTTGCATCGTGGCGAGCGTGTTTCCAAAACAGATCTTTTAACAACCAATTTCTGGAAAAATACGATTGGCTGGGGAAGTGATACGGAAAACTGGGAATTTGACAATAACCAGCTTCCAACGCTAAAGATGACGAGAAGTAATGATGATGGTAATGAAGAAGTAAATATATTCTCTGGCGCAGACATACCAGAGTATCTTGAGGCAACCGAGACAAAAACAGGCTCGGTAAAATCTGGAGGAACCGGAATCGAGGGCGCAGAGATTACTTTTAAGAAGGACAGAAGCGAGAAAAAGGCGACAACAGATTCAACTGGAAATTTTAGCATTGATCTCGCCAATGGAGACTATGACGTAACAATTAAAAAAACTGGATATTTTACAGTTAAGAAAACGATTGCGATTTCAGATGCAGAGGCTCTTGATTTTACCCTGGAAGCCAATCCAGTTTCCATGCCTGCGGGACAAACTGTGACAGGAACTTTCCGGACAACCGATGAGGACACGGTTACGGCAGATGGGGAAATTGCGTTTGCATATACCGGAGATGCAGATTTACAGGCGAAGGATTTTAAACTTTCGTCAGAGGAAGATGGAACGCCATATGTCGGAGTTACAATTTCTGGAGTGGAAAAAACAGAAAATAGATGGGGTATAAAGATTCAATTCGCTAAATCGCTGGCTCTTGGCAACACAAATGAAATACAGCTTTATGTCCATTACAAGGGAAGTTCGATCGGCTCAATCAAGCTGAAGAAAAAGGTAAATCTTGTTCAGCTTGCAGCGCCTGAGAATGTCAAATGGGATGAGACAGTAAAAGGAAAAGCTGTCTGGAGTCTGGTTGAGAATGCGTCGGGTTATAAGGTACAGCTCTATAAGAATGGTTCAGAACAGGGCAGTGCGGTAATGCTTGGGCCAGACGTAACCAGCTACGATTTTACCTCCCAGATTGCAGAGAGCGGAATCTATACGTTTGGAGTCCGAGCAACGGGCGATGGTTCAACCTATGGTGACAGCGAGGAGGCGAAGAGTGGAAGATATGAATTTTCCGAGCAGACCTTAGCGGATGTCAAAAAAGCGGCAGAGGCAGCGCTGCAGGCGAAGACAGTGACAAATGAGACGACAGAGAATGAAATTTTGCGGGTTGTACGGAACGTTATCAGAAATGAAAAAATTCAGGCAACATGGTCGAAACCGTCTGATTTCCAGAAAAATCAGGCAACAGATGGAACAGAACCGGGAGTAAACGGAAGTATCACAGGAACGATTGATTTGAGTTATAAATCCAGGAATGATACGGTAGAAACAATCAAGGTGGATCTTTCGATTGCAGCGAAGTATGCAATTACCTTTACGTCTGGACGTAAGGATTCACAGGGAGAGGCACCGACACTGAAAAATGCCGCAGCCGGAACTGTGATTACGCTTCCGGAGAATACCTTTAAGGTATACGGCATGAATTTTGGAGGCTGGAGTGACGACGGAAGCACTAAATATGCCAGCGGTGTAAGTTATACAATGCCGGAAGGAAATGTGACATTTAAGGCGGTATGGACGCAGGATAAGTGGGATGGAACAACAGTTACGGAACCGACGAAAGATGAACAAGGTTATTATCAAATTAGTACAGGGGCAGAGCTTGCGTATTTCCAAACTCACGCAATGCAGAAAGCAAAGCTGATGTGCGATATTGATTTGGGAGAACATCCATTTACGCCGATTTCAAATGTAGTAGAATTTGATGGATGCGGACATACGATTCGAGGCTTGAATGCAGTCGGCAAAGCTTATGTGGGATTGTTTCAAGCAATTTCTTCAAAGTGTGAAATTAAGAATCTGACCATAGAAAATGCGGTGGTTAGAGCTTCCAACGATGATGCGAGAGTTGGTATCCTGGTTGGTGATGTATATGGTTCTCTGACAGTAGAAAATTGTTACGTCAGTGGAACAATCGAAACTACGGATGGAACGAATAAGATTGAGTCGGCAGGTGGTTTGATTGGAAACGTAAGGGAAAATAATTCGGTAGAGATCCAGTCCTGCTATGCAGATGCTGAAATCAAAGGAACCGCCAGCAAGAGGTTTGTAGGTGGTTTGGTTGGTTGGACCGGTGGAACTACAACCATTGACAACAGCTATGCAGTTGTGGATATGGACGTTGATAAGGGAGATTATATTGGCGGACTGGTAGGATGCGGAAGTGACAGCAAAGTGACGATCTCCCACAGCTACGCGGCAGGCGAAGCGCTGACAAAAAATCCCACTGGCGCAGCCGTGGCGGGTATTTCCAGCAACGGTTCGATTTCCTCCTGTGTCAGCATTTTCCCGGAGATGCGATCGCTCAACCGGATTGGCGGAAAAACGGGAACTTACCAGGGTAACTACGGCTTTGCCGGAACAGTTGCGAGAAAATCAGATGGGACGATTTTGACCCCAGATCCGAATACGATGGGGGCAGACAAGCTATATGGATCGGACGCAACGGAGGCAGATCTGAAAAACCCGGAATTTTATAAAAGTCTGGGCTGGAATTTTGATTCTACCTGGACGATGGATTCAACCGGCGGGGATGCCTTCCCGATTCTGAAAAACCAGACCTTACGTCCGAATCTGACGTTGGATCTGACACCATTGGTTACCGGAATTACGCTGGATAAGACCAGCGAGACGATTTATCCGGGAGGAAGTGTCCAGCTCACTGCGACCGTCGATGTGGCAAACGGAGCGTCCAGAGAAGTGACGTGGAAAAGCAGTGATCCGGCAGTCAAGGTAGAGGACGGCTTGGTAACCGCTGCGGATGTGGCAAATGGAACCTATACAATCACAGCCATCAGCAAGGCGGATCCTTCCAAGTGGGCAGAATGCCAGCTGACAGTTGATACGGCGGAGCACATGGTTACAGTAGGACGGGAGCCGGGTCATACGAATTCTCTGAATGCAGTTGTGAAAGCGTATGCATCCCTGAATGATGCAAAAGGGGGAACAAATCCAATTTCTACGACAGGTAGTGAAACTGGTACATTTACATTTTCACAGAAAGCCGGAGAAATAGTTTACCTTGCATTTACGGGTCTGGATTCGGAAGATGTCGTAAGTAAAGTAACAATTACCGATGCAAATGGTTCAAAGGTGGATGCGACTCTGTGCAATTTTGAAGATCCAACGGTATATTATTTTACGATGCCGTGTTCAAATGCTTCGGTGCAGGTTTCTTATGCAGTAAACTTAAATGCAACCCAGTATACCTGGTTCGTAGGGCAGGAATGGGGTACCTGGGGAACGACGGCAGCCTTTGAAACCAAAGAGTGGAGTGGAGGCGACCATATTGGTTCTCTGAAAGTAACAAAGATTATCAATGGCAAGCTGTTTAGAGAATTTAAAATAAAGTCAATGTCGCTGTATAAGAAAGATTCAGTTATACCGAAAAAGGTAAATAGTCAATCAGAGCTTACGGAAAACGGTAATTATTGCATCGAAAAAGATAATACAACCGGTCTCCCGACTCTCTATGTATACTTAGAGGGACCGGGCATGGTAGCTGTGGATATCGAGGTTCAGGATAATCCAAATGCAGAATTTTCGATCACAAAGAAGCCAGGAAGCAGTTCTTATTATATGCTGAACAGGACTACAGCAAAAGTCGGGGATCTGGTAACGGCGACCTTGACAGATGAAGGTGTCAGACGGATGAAGGAGATGCAGAACAAGAATGCATGCCTTACATACAGCGGTGGTTTACTTGTAGTTATTTACCCGCCGAAATTTACCGAATCCGGTGGCAAATGGACCGCCTCCTTTAATATGCCGGCACAGAATATTGAGACAAATGTGTATTTTGGGGAGAAAGATAAAGTTACACTGAAAGGTACGGATAAAGAGGTTGATTACGATGGCGCGCCGAAGTCTGTTGAGGATGGAATTCGGGCAACGATAGGTGGACAGGATCTTTCGGAACAGTTTCAGGGTCAGTATGAGGTGCACTATGAAGGTGTGAACGGAACCGTTTATTCCAGCATGACACCGCCGACCAATGCGGGAACGTATTCCTGTAAGATTAAGATTCCGGACAGCAACGTATATTATAGGAGTGATCCGATTACGGTGCAACTGACGATCAAGAAAATAGCAACAAAGACCCCGAAAGCAGCGCAGGCAGCAGCGTGGACAGACACCAGCGTGACCCTGGAAGCACCGTCAGCATTTGTGGATGGAACTGCGATTCCGGCAGGATATGAACTGGAATACTGCGTGGATCAGGGAGAATGGCAGGATTCACCGGTATTTACCGGGCTGACACCGGAAACGACTTACAATTTCTATGTGAGACTCAAAGAAGGCGTCAATACGATGGCATCCGCAGTCAGCGAGGCGGTAACGGTCCAGACAAAGAAAGCATCGTCTGACCCGTCCAATCCGACGAAACCCAACCCGTCGAACCCGAATCCATCGACCCCAGGCAATCCGCAGGGAACGGCCACTTCCGGCCGCGACAGAAGTACCAGCACATGGGTAAAAGAGAGCACCGGATGGCGTTACCGCCTGTCAAATGGTACATATCTGTCGGGAAGCCTGGTCCTGGATCCGGCGACCGGCAGGCAGGTTGAACAGATTGTGTGGAAACAGCTCCGGGGCGCATGGTGGGCCTTTGGAGCCGACGGATATATCCGGACGGGCTGGGTCTATGATTACAGCGCGGGCGAATGGTACTATGTGGATGAAAACACAGGCATGCGGACGGGCTGGTATCTGGATCCGCAGGACGGCAGATGGTATTATCTGGATCCGGCAACGGGAGAGATGCTGACGGAGTGGCAGCTGATTCCGGATTTAGGATATGTATACTTAAATCCGTATGCACCGCAGCCGACCTGGTCGTATGATGAAGCATTAAAAACCTGGGTTTACATGGAGGGCGCAGGGCGTCCATACGGCTCCCTTTATATGGCTGAGTGGACACCGGACGGCTATTATGTAAATGCAGATGGTGTCTGGGAACCGGCCAGATAATCATTCATAAACCTGAAAACCTCCCAATATATTTAACAATAGGCAGCTATAGGCTATAAGTTAGATAAATTGGGAGGTTTTTTGCATGGAAGAAAAATTGGATGACAGACCTCACAAGCTGGAGCTTCTGAACCGGGAAAAGGGGAGTGTGACGGGGATCCAGGATGTGGTGTCATTTGATGAGAACCAGATGATTCTCGATACAAACATGGGGCTTCTGACGGTGCGTGGGAAGGCGCTGCATGTGAGCCGTCTGACGTTGGAAAAGGGCGAAGTGGATATTGAGGGCGAGTTTGAAAGCTTTTCGTATTCCTGCAACGAGTCCCACCGGAAATCGCAGGAGTCGTTCTTTGGACGGCTGTTCCGTTAGGCGGTGGCGGATGAGCGGGACGGTGAGAGGGGAAATATGGCTGCTTGGCGGCAGTGTGTGTACGGGAATCGCGCTGATGATGATGTATGACGGGCTTAGGATCTTCCGGTGGCTGGTACGGCACGGCTCATTTTGGACAGGCATGGAGGATGCGGCGTATTGGCTCTTTGCCAGTTTTACGACGTTCCGGCTTTTGTTCGGGCAGAATGACGGAGTTCTGCGCGGTTATGCGGTGGCGGGCGTGCTCGGCGGCATGGTGTTTTATGACCGGACGGGCAGCCGTCTTTTGTTTGCGGTATTGAAAAAATGCAGCGGATGGATTAAAATGAAAAGAAGAGGCAAAAAAAGCCAGAAGACCGGAAAGAAACGTACAACAAGGGGACAGGCAGAAAACATGGAAAGGAAGTGAGATGAGAATGCGTAGACAGATGTCGGAAGGCAGACCGGGTGGAAATGTGCGGAAAAAGAAAAAGGATAATTTAAACAACCGGATGGCGCTTGTGGGCGTTACGATGGTAGTGCTGAGTCTGGCGGTTGCCGTGCACATCAAGGGCATCGATCTCAAGGAAAAGGATAGGAGTTATTCAATTCGTGAGGAAAATCTGGAGGCGCAGGTTGCGAAGGAAGAAGAACGTGCCAAACAGCTTGAGGAATACCGCGTATACGTGCAGACCAAGCAGTATATCGAGAAGGTAGCGAAGGAGAAGCTGGGGCTTGTAAACCGCAATGAGATCCTGCTCAAGCCGTCGAATCCGAATTAGACTTGCAGCACATCATAGAATGCCTGGAGTATGGCACACGGGGGAGCAGTGTTCATAGATAGGTCGGAAAATGTCGAAGTTTTCCCTGGTTTTGCTCTGTCCGTTTGACAAATATTTCTCTCCAGCCTGTATATAATGGCGTTATACAGGTTAGGAGGGATTTTTTGTGCTTAAACGGAGAACTTTACATAGAGATATGGCGGATGTCAACGTCTACACGGCAAGACGTTTAAAGAGCATGGCACTGTCGCTGGGCGGTCTGGCGCAGGCATTTGCGGATGAGATCGGCGGGCAGGGGCATCTGACGAAGGAGGACGGGCTGGCGGCAATGCAGACGGCGGCGTCGGCGGTATGCGGCGATTGTACACGGTGCAACCTGTATTATGGCAG